>Ga0209636_10000265_pt1 | contig 47410 bp, 43 predicted proteins | sample DeeMarSWOR152_54_FD_187464 | JGI IMG/M metagenome (GOLD analysis project Ga0209636, IMG submission 187464) | Marine sediment microbial communities from White Oak River estuary, North Carolina - WOR-1-52-54 (SPAdes) (version 2) | ecosystem: Environmental > Aquatic > Marine > Intertidal zone >...
CTCGAACACGATGTTGAGGGATGTGAACCTGTTACGGAAAACGGGAATCAGGCCCATTCCCATTGCCGAGCTCTTCGCCGCAAAGGGATCCAAAGATCCCCCCCTCACCCTTGAAGAGGGCCTGGAACGTTTCCGCAAGGAGGGATGGGCAATCGATGAACTAAAGTACCGGTCCTTGACGGAGTTGCAGGGGCTCAGGCAACGGAGGTACGGCCGGGTTCTCATCGATGTCAGGGGGCTCGAGCACACCTATGAGGGGGGGATCAAGGCCCTCAGGGGAATCGACCTTCAAATCAGAGAAGGGGAGTTCGTGGCCATTGTGGGCCAGAATGGATCCGGAAAGACGACCCTCGTTAAGCATTTCAACGGGTTACTGCACCCGACGAAGGGAGAAGTGCGGATAGAAGGAGTTGAGGTAAGGGAGACGGATATGCTGCAGTTGGCGCGAAGGATAGGGTTCGTCTTCCAAAATCCGGACCATCAAATCTTCGCGGAAAGGGTCATCGATGAAATCTCCTTCGGGCCGAGAAATTTCGGCTTTCCGGAGGAAGCCATCGCCGAAAGGGCCCAAAGAGCCCTGGAAGCGGTTAACCTCCTGGGTTCGAGGGATGCGGATCCCTTTTCCCTGACCAAGGCGGAGAGGCAGAGGCTCGCCGTCGGATCGGTGTTGGCCTCAACGACCAAGGTAATCGTGTTGGACGAGCCGACGACGGGCATGGATTACGGAGAGAGCATAAGAATGATGGATCTCATCCGAGAGTTGAATGAAAAAGGACACACCATCATCATGGTGACCCATACCCTGTGGATCGTATCCCAGTATGCCCACAGGGTAATCGTCATGAGGGAGGGAAAAATCATAAGAGACGGGAGCACGAGGGAAATCCTCTCGGACCCTGATGGTTTGAGGGAGGCATCCCTGAAGCAACCTCAAATGGCGGCCTTTGGGAGGGAACTTGGGGATTTCGTCTTTCTCTCGCCCGAAGAATGCGCCACGTGCGTGGTGAAATGAGCTTTTACCTGTATCTTGATAGGAAAACCCCCATTCACAGGCTCGATCCGAGGACGAAGCTGTTCATCCTCTTAGGAAGCTTTGTTATCGCAACGATACAGCAACATCCGCTTCCCGCAACGGTTGTGGCCATGGTGATTTTGGCGCATGGGGGGTTCTCAAGATCCCTGAGAAACATTTGGAGGATTACCGGGCTCTTGACGGCCATCGGGATTCTGACGGTTCTCCTCTGGTCCCTCCAGGCCAGGGGGGTAACACCCCTTTTCTGGAGATTCCAACTCGAACCCGTGCTGTACGGGATATCGACCGGCATAAAGATCGATAGCATGATCATCGCGGGAATGATCTTCCTCTCCACCACCAAGAACGAGGAAGTGGCCGTGGGGTTGGTGAAATTGGGCCTTCCCTACTCCTTCGCCTTCGCCTTCTGTACTGCACTGCGCCTAGCCCCCACCATCATAGGATCCGCGAGGATGGTGGCCCAGGCCCAGAAATCGAGGGGGCTCGACCTCCGCACTGGGGGCGTTCTATCGAGGATGAGAAAATACATTCCACTGCTGGTCCCGATCTTTTTGACCACCCTTCGCTATACCAATCAACTCTCCATGGCCTTGGAGTCCAAGGGGTTTCGAGCCATGGAAAAGAGGACTTTTCTCCTCGAGGCAAGATTTACGGCAACGGATTATTGCGTGAACTCAGCCCTCATCCTGGTACTCCTCATTGCCATTATCATGAGGATCAAGGGGCTCGGGCAAATCGAGGGGCTGCTCTTTTGACCCCGTATTCCGTGGCCGAAACCCCTTGACAAAGTAACTGCCGACATATTATATGCCGTGTTACGTGCGAGCGGAACGGGTTCCATCGGAAAGGAGTTGATCGATGCGTTATTCCCAGTACATGCTTCCGACCCTGAAGGAGGATCCCGCGGAAGCGGAGGTGATCAGCCATAAGTTGATGTTCCGGGCGGGAATGATCAGGAAATTGGCAGCGGGAATATACTCATATCTTCCCCTGGGACTGAGGGTCATTCAAAAGGTGGAGAAGATCATCAGGGAGGAGATGAACCGCGCAGGAGCTCAGGAGGTCCTGCTTCCTTGTATCCAGCCCGCCGAGCTCTGGATAGAGACGCACCGATGGGAGGAATACGGGAAAGACCTCCTCCGTATGAGGGACCGCCATGACCGGGACTGCTGCTTCGGGCCCACCCACGAGGAGGTCATCACCGATATCGCACGGCGCGAGATCAGGTCATATCGACAGATGCCCCTGAACCTCTACCAAATCCAGACCAAGTTCCGGGACGAGATTCGTCCCCGATTCGGGCTCATGAGGGGCAGGGAATTCATCATGAAGGATGCCTACAGCTTCGATGTCGACGAGGCCGGGTTGGATATCAGCTACCAGAAGATGTATGAGGCCTACAGCAGAATCTTCGCCAGGTGCGGTTTAACCTTCAAGGTCGTGGAGGCGGAATCAGGCCTCATCGGGGGAACCTTCTCCCATGAGTTTATGGTGTTGGCAAAAACGGGGGAGGAGATCGTCGTCAGCTGCCAGTCCTGTGACTATGCGGCCAACATCCAAAAAGCGGAGGCCAGGAGAACTCGGCCCCGGTCCAGGCGCCCGGGAAAGACCCTGAACCCGCTCGAGAAAGTGGAAACACCCGATATGAAAACAGTGGCAGCGGTTACCCAATTCCTGAACGTGAGGCCCGCGGATTTGGTAAAGACCCTCATCTTCGAAACGGACCACGGGGTTGTCGCGGCCCTGATAAGGGGGGACCGCGAGATCAACGAATCGAAGCTCCAAAACTTCCTGGGATGTGAGGAGGTTAAACTGGCCTCGGATGATATCGTCTTCGAACTGACCGGGGCCCCCAAGGGATTTGCGGGACCAATAGGCCTCTCCGTCAAGATCATCGCTGACTATTCCATCGAGCCCATGGTTGACTTCGTCACCGGCGCCAATGAGGTGGATGCCCACTACCTCAATGTCAACCTCGGAAGGGATATGAAAGTCGATGAGTTTGCGGACTTACAGATGGTAAAGGAAGGAGATTACTGCCCCCGGTGCGGGAAGTCCTTGACCTTCTTCAGGGGGATAGAGGTGGGGCACATCTTCAAATTGGGGACGAAATACAGCGAAGCGTTAAGGGCGACCTATCTGGATGAACATGGTCGAGAGAGGGAAATGGTGATGGGGTGTTACGGCATCGGCGTCGGAAGAACTGCTGCTGCTGCCATTGAACAGTACCATGACGAAGACGGGATCATCTGGCCCATGCCCATTGCCCCCTTTCAGGTTATCGTTGTCCCGGTAAACAGCAAAATTCGAGCCCTCATGGAGGCGGCGGAGGGAATATATTATCCTTTCCTGGGCAATGGGGTGGAGGTACTGTTGGACGACCGGGATTCCACCCCCGGGGTAAAATTCAAGGACGCCGATCTTATCGGTATCCCCTTGAGGCTGACCATCGGCGAGAAGAACCTGAAAAAAGGACTCGTTGAACTCAGGCGCCGAAAAAACGGGGAAACGACCCTCATAGAGAAGGATAAGGTCGTGGAGACCGTTTCGGCCTTGATCCGGGAGGAGATCGAGGGCTCATTGCAGGCTTGAGCCGCCGTACTTCTCCGCAAGTATCCTCCTAAACCGGGGGCGATAGATCAGTTCAAAGGTTTCCTCCTTGCCCGGGAAAAGGCGACATGCGTGAGCTTTCACCCCTTCAACTACTTTGCGGGCCTCTTCAAGGGAGAGGTTCCCCTGGAGGATGAGCTGCATGGAGAAATCCACCAATATCCTTAGGAACCTGATCTTCCTATTCTCCTCGGATATCTCCTCTAAAGTCGCCATGGGGGGCATTGCCTCCAGGATCTCGGTATGAATTGGTTGACATGAGGGGTCTTTTCGCACAAAACCGTAAAAAAGATACCAGGATAAGAGGGACTTGTCAAAACAGGATCCCATCGGGGTACAACACGACGGGGAAGAGACCTCCCCCGAAAGTCTTCACTGAAGGGGGAAAGGAAAAGGGAACCCTCGAACTGGGTTGACTCCCAATTCAATTTCTACTATAAAAACCTCGGTACAAATAGAGCCCCCGAGGGATAGTTTTCAACATCTTCTCCTTCCAACGGAAGGAATGGGTTGATGATGAAACCGCGCGAACGGCTCATATTTGCCCTCGATGTCGAACATTTCGCCGAGGCCCAAAAGCTCGTCGGCCTCTTGAAGGGACACGTTGGCCTTTTTAAGGTGGGCAAGCAACTGTTCACCCACTCAGGGCCAAAAGTAATCGACATGATCCGAAATAAGGGGGAGAAAGTCTTCCTGGACCTTAAGTTCCACGACATCCCAAATACCGTGGCAAAAGCGGGCGAGGAGGCGACCAAGCTCGGCTCAACGATGTTCACCGTCCACTCCATGGGTGGATACGAGATGATGAAGGGGGCGGTGGAATCGTCCAGGAACACTGCCAAACAGCTCAATACGCCGAAGCCCTTCATTTTGGCAGTGACCATCCTTACCAGCATGGACGAGGCGATCCTCGAAGAAGTGGGTATCAAAACCCCTCTAGAAGAACAGGTCGTGCGCCTCGCACGATTGGCAAAAAGGGCAGGGGTCAGTGGGGTCGTCGCTTCTCCACGAGAAATTAGCCTTATACGCGACTATTGCGGATTGGATTTCCTCATCGTAACCCCAGGAGTGAGGCCTGCCTCTACGGCCAAGGACGACCAGAAAAGGACCTTAACTCCTGGGGAAGCCATAAGGGCGGGGGCAAATTACATCGTCGTTGGCCGCCCCATTAAAGAGGCCGACAACCCCGTAAGGGCAGCAGACGAAATCGTTGAGGAAATATCGTGACCTGTATCATCCACGGACTCCACCCAGTGCACGAAGCCCTAAAGATCCACCCAAGCCCGGTCAAGGGAATCATCGTCTCGCGGGGGAGAAATCACAGATCTCTGGAGGAAATCCTCCGCCTTGCCGAGGAAAGGAGGATCCCCATCCGGTGGGCCGACAGGAATGACCTAACCCGTATGGCTAAAACGGCATCCCATCAAGGTATCGTGGCCCAAATGTATGAATTCGAATACGCCGAGCCCGCTGACATCGTCCAGAGGTGGAAGGAAACGGGCGAGAAGGCCTTTCTCCTCATCGTCGATGGTGTGGAGGATCCACAAAATCTCGGGGGGTTAATTCGAACGGCAAATGCCTTTGGCGTACATGGGGTCTTTATCCCCAAGGATAGGGCAACCGCCATAACCCCAGTCGTCATCAAGGCATCTGTCGGGGCGGCCTTCTATACCCCCATCGCCCGGGTTACCAACATCGTTTCCTGCCTCGAATTTCTAAAGGAAAGCGGAGTTTGGATCTTGGGCGCTGAGGCCGAGGCGGAGCGTCCCATCTACGATTGTGATTTGGACTTGGATTTGGGCATCGTCATCGGCAGTGAGGGAAGGGGGATTCGGGCTCTGGTCAGGAAGAAATGTGATTTCCTCGCCTCCATTCCCCTCTGTGGTGAAATCACCTCCCTCAATGCCTCCGTGGCTGGAGGGCTCGTGATGTACGAAGTCTCAAGACGGCGATTGCCGGGGAAGGGATCCCATGATCAGGTTGGACATACCGGGAAGAGGAATTCTTGAATTCGACAACATCGTCCTCGATCTCAACGGTACTCTTTCCGTCGACGGGAAAATCCACGCCAAAGCCAGGGACAAGGTCAACCTGCTGGCCAAGAGGGCGAAAATCTACGTGCTCACCGCGGACACCCGGGGCCGGGCAGGCCAGATTTTGGGCAAGCTCAAGGCGGAGATAGTGCTCCTTGCGGGTGAAGATACGTCCCGGGAGAAGGCGGAATTTATCCAGGCGATAGGGCCGGGACGAACCGTTGGCATTGGCAACGGATATAACGATCATCTCATGGTGAGGGATTCCGGCTTGGGCCTCTGCATTATCGGCAGGGAGGGGGCCTCCGCCGAAACGGCCAAGAATTCCGACGTCCTCCTCCCAGATATTGTGGATGCATTGGATTTTCTGCTGAAGCCCCTGATAAACAGGGCGACCTTGAGGTGGTAAGCAACTTACCAGGGGCTCCCTTTATGGTCGATTCAGGTGCGGTAGTGGGCGTTAATCTTGACGTAATCAATGGAAAGGTCGCAGGTATAGATAGAGGTATGGACGCTTCCCTGATGGAGGCGGATGGTCACCGTAACCGTATTCAACGTGAGCACCTGATCGGCCTCCTCCTGCAGCCCCTCATCCGTGCCGACTCCGCCTAAGACAACGGGAACGTGGTTCAGGAGGATATCGAAGGCCTTGGGATTAATGGGAACCCCCGAGCGCCCAATGGCGGCGGCGATCCTCCCCCAATTGGCATCCCCGCCGAAGAACGCCGTCTTTACGAGATTCGAGTTGGCAACGCTCAATGCCACCTTCTTGGCGTCGCCCTCGCTCCGGGCGCCTTCCACCCTAACCTCGATGAGTTTCGTGGCGCCCTCTCCATCTTTGACGATCATCTTGGCCAATTCAAGCATAACCCCGGTAAGGAGGTCCCTAAAACGGGAGTAACCGGCTGATTTGCGCGAAATTGGACGATTTTTTGCGATCCCGTTGGCCAAAGCCAAGACGGTGTCATTGGTGCTCGTATCCCCATCGACCGTGATCCGATTGAAGCTGAGCTCCGTAGCATCGGATAGCGCCTTCTGGAGGGATGCCCTCTCAATGGCCGCATCGGTCATCACGAAGCAGAGCATTGTCGCCATACGGGGCATTATCATTCCGGCTCCCTTCGCAACCCCGCATATTCGAATCTCCCTCCCGCCGATGGAGCACCTCTCCATCTTCACCTTGGGGAATCTATCGGTGGTCATGATGGCCTTCACCGCATCCAAAAGGGCATGGGAAGAGAGGTTATCGATGAGGACGGGAACCCGAGAGAGGATCTTATCGATCGGCAGGGGTTTACCAATCACGCCTGTGGACGAAACCAACACCAGCCCCCTGGGTATCCGAAGCGCCTCTGCCACCGCATCCGCCATTACCCGCGCGTCCCGCATCCCCCTCTCCCCCGTGCAGGCGTTGGCGTTCCCGCTGTTGGCAATTATCGCTTGGCAGAGACCCCTCCTCATCCTGGCCCGGTCAATGAGGACCGGCGCGGCTTTCACCCTATTGGTGGTGAATACCGCCGCCGCCGTAGCCGGCCTTACGGAATAAAAGAGGGCGAGATCCCTTTCCTCGCCCTCCTTAATGCCCGCGGATATTCCCGAAAACATGAACCCGGGGATGAAGAGATCTCCGTTCTGCTTCCCTTCCATACCGCCGCTCACCATTCCCTCCCTATCGCCCTCCTTGCACGACTCATCTTCCGCAACACTTCTTATATTTCTTTCCGCTGCCACAGGGACACGGCTCATTACGGCCGATCTTCCTTCCCTCCCTTCTGAACGTTACCACCGTTCCCCCCTCAGCCTCAGGCAGTGCCATAGGCGTCTCCATCGGCATCGCCATCTCCCCCTCAACGGGAGGCGCCAGCATCTCCCCTCGACTGAGGGTAAGCCTTTGAGGCCTCTCCCTCCTCCGACCTCTCGCCTCCCTTTCTGCCGCCAGTCTTATCGCAAAAAGCTGACGAATCGTATCATCCGTGATCTCGGCCAACATATCCAAGAACATCTCGGATCCCTCTCTCCTGAACTCCGTCAAGGGATCCTTCTGGCCATATCCGCGGAGTCCAATTCCCTCTTTCAGATAATCTATGTTAAGGAGGTGCTCCCTCCAATGGGTATCAATGGATTGCAACGAGATGAGCTTCTCCAGATGGCGCAGGATCTCTTGGCCGAGTTCCTCTTCCTTCTTCGCATAGGCCTTCCGCACCTCATCGAGGATCTGCTCCCTCAACTCATCCTGATCCAACCCGTCGGACTTTCCCGTTGCGATGTCGAAATGGATCGAAAAACTCCTGAATACTTCATCCTGGAGCCCCTTCAGGTCCCACTCCTCGGAATAGGTCTTTCTATCGGTGTGGACATCCACGATCTCCTCCACCAGCTCTTCCGCCATCTCCATGACTCGATCGCTCACCGAGTCATTGCCCAAGACCTCCCTCCTCCGCCGGTAGATTTCCTCCCTCTGTCTATTCATCACGTCATCGTACTCCAACAGGTGCTTCCTGATATCGAAATTATGCCCCTCCACCCTCCGTTGAGCGTTCTCTATTGCCCTCGTGATCAGGCTATGCTCGATGGGCTGATCCTCCTCAATCCCCAATTTCGTCATCACACTGGATATCCGCTCGGACCCGAACAACCGCATCAAATCATCCTCCAGGGAGAGGTAAAACCTGGATGACCCGGGATCTCCCTGCCTGCCCGCCCTACCCCTCAATTGATTATCAATTCGTCTCGCTTCATGCCGTTCCGTAGCAATGACGTGTAATCCTCCAAGGGCCAAGACCCCTTGCTTTTCCGTGGCCGCAGTAGAAGCCATCTTCTCGTAGACCTTGCGCGCCTCTTCCTCCGGCGCCCCGTCGTCAACCATGCCCTTTGCCACGAACTTGGGATTCCCCCCAAGGAGGATATCCGTGCCCCTTCCGGCCATATTGGTGGATATCGTAACGGCCCCCTTACGTCCCGCCTGGGCAATGATCTCGGCCTCCCTCTCATGATTCTTAGCATTGAGGACGTGATGTTTAATCCCGGTCCGCTTCAGCAGTCGACTTAACCTCTCCGATTTCTCAACGGATACGGTTCCAACCAGAACCGGGTGCCCTTCCCCGTGTAATTGGGAGATCTCCCTGACTACGGCGTTGAACTTCTCCCTCTCGGATTTATAGATTACATCGGGATATTCCGTTCTGATCAATGGCATGTTGGTGGGAATGACCACAACCTCTAAACCGTAAATCTTATGGAATTCCATCTCCTCCGTATAAGCAGTACCCGTCATCCCAGCAAGCTTCTCGTACATCCGAAAATAGTTCTGGAATGTGATGGTGGCGAGGGTTTGATTCTCCCTCTCAATGGTTACCCCCTCCTTCGCCTCCAAGGCTTGGTGCAGTCCATCGCTGTACCGCCTTCCGGGCATGAGCCTCCCCGTGAATTCATCGACGATGATGACCTGTCCGTTGCTGACCACATATTCCACATCCTTTTCGAAGAGGGAGTATGCCTTCAGTAATTGGGACACATTGTGGATTTTCTCGGTCTTCTCGGCGTATTCCACCTCCAATTTCGTCCTCAGCTCTGCTCTCTCTTGGTGGCCGAGATCGGGGTCGCTATCGATCAAGCTCAAGTCCGGGAGCACGAAGAAATTGGGATCTTGAGGCGACAGAGCCTTTCTCCCCTTTTCGGTCAAATCCACCACGTTGGATTTCTCATCGATGATGAAATAGAGATCCTGATCGATGAGATCCCAATTCTTCTCCCTGAAGAAATCCAGCTCAACCCTTTCCTGGAGCTTCCTGTGCTTTCCCTCCTCGAGAAGCCTCAAAAGCCTCTTATTCTTGGGGGCCCCCCTTTTAGCCTGAAACAACTTGATTCCCGCCTCGTACTCCTCTCCCTCGCGGAGCAAATTCTCGGCCTCGCCCAGAACCCGGTTAATCACCCTCGTCTGGCCTTGAAAAAGCCTCTCAACGGGACTCCTGAATTCGTGGAATTTATGCGTTGAATGTTCCACCGGTCCCGATATGATCAGGGGGGTTCTGGCCTCATCGATGAGGATGCTATCGACCTCATCCACGATGCCGTAGTGAAGCTCCCGCTGTACACATTCTTCCAGGCTGAATTTCATGTTATCCCTGAGATAGTCGAACCCGAATTCGTTGTTCGTCCCGTAGGTGATATCGCACCTATACGCCTTCTGCCGCTCAAGATCATCCATCTCGTGAGCGATGACGCCCACCGATAAGCCGAGGAGCTGATAAATCGCGCCCATCCAATCCCGGTCCCGTTTTGCCAAATAGTCGTTCACCGTGATAATATGCACGCCCTTGCCGCTCAGGGCGTTGAGATAGGTGGGCAGGGTTGCCACAAGGGTCTTCCCCTCCCCGGTCGCCATCTCGGCGATCTTTCCCTCGTGAAGGACGACCCCGCCCATCAGCTGAACGTCAAAGTGACGCTCTCCCAACGTCCTCTTGGAAGCCTCCCTGACGACGGCAAAAGCCTCTGGAAGGATGCTATCCAGGTCCTCACCCCGATCAATCCTTTCCTTGAAATGGGTCGTCTTGGATCTCAATTCGGCGTTGCTTAGCTTCTGAAACTCCGGTTCCAAACTATTGATTCGCTCCACGACGGGTTGGAGGCGGTTCAGCTCCCTTTCGTTTTTCGTCCCCAGTATTTTGATGGCGGTTTTTTTGACGATAGACCCGATCATTGAAGCCCCCACGAAAATCCGTCCCCTCTTTTCCAGGCTATTTTACCGCTCCGAGGTGAAGAATGCAAGGTGTTGTCCGTCCCGTGATCCACCATCAAGGCATCATCTGCGGCGTTGCCTTCGATCGCTCCTCCTTGCGGCGTATTGCTCCATACGCCTCAGTCGTCGCTCTTCGGCGCCTTGCATCTAATACCGTGCTGGTGATCAGGAATATTCCATAACCTGCTGATTTCAGTTTCGAAATCTAAGTTAGACGGTGGTATTTTGGCGTCATACCCGATCTCGACCCTGGGGGAACACAAAAAAACCCGATAGATTTCTCTATCGGGACAATCGGGCAAAAAGACGAATCCTCTTAGTTCAAAATATACTTCATGGGGTTTGCGGAAACCCCGTTCAGCCTTACCTCATAGTGAAGATGGGGGCCCGTGGACCTCCCCGTATTCCCCATCTCCGCGATCTTCTCCCCCCTCTTCACCTTTTGGCCAATTTTGACGTTTATCTTATCGAGATGTCCATACCGCGTAGAGAACCCGAATCCATGGCTGATGACCAAAATCTTGCCAAAACCCCACTCCCTGCCGATGTTGGTGACCAACCCGTCCGCAGGAGCGATAATAGGCGTGCCGACTCGGTTTGATATATCAATCCCCTCGTGCATTTGCCGGAGCCCCGTAAAGGGGGAAATCCGATATCCAAAACCGGAGGTGAACCATCCCCTTGTCGGCCAAATGGATGGGGTATGGGCCAGCTGAACCTGTTTGTTTTGCAACAGGTTTTCCAACTGCCTGAGGCTTTCAGCTTCCACGGTGGCACCCTCATCCAACCGTTCCAGGTCCACCCTCATCTGCTTCATTAACTCCTCCTCATTCCTCTGGAGGAGCATGGTTTCTCGGATATCCTCAGGGGAAGGTCCGCCAACTCCAAACAATCTTCTCGTCTGTTCCTCCGAACCCTCGAGGTTGGCCAGTATCCTCAACCTCCTATCGAATTCACTCATCCCCGCGATCTTCTTCTCCAAATCGCCTATCTTCTCGGAAAAAAAGTGAATCTTGGATCGCTGAAGCTGAGTCTCCTCGCGCAACCGGTCGAACTCGCCGACCTGCTGCCTCATGATGATATAGTCAAAGGCAAAATATCCGAGGGAGATAAAGAAGATCGGAATGAGGAAAAGGATTAGTTTAGCCAGGAAGCGCGGTAAGCGATATCTCCTGATTGCCGAGGCCTGCTTGTGGAAAATGAGGATATTGTAAAAGTCCCCTCCCAAGAATTACCCCCTTTCACCTACCAAACCAACCCCTAACGCCCTCAAATACCAAAAAGAAATGTAAATGTCAAGAACTATTTTCTTCAAATGTCGCTCAAGAAGCCCATTGGCCATGGTCCGTATGAGGTTTCGGCTGAAGTTTATGCGTACCAATCCCTTTTTCTCGACCGCAAAAAATATTAGCAAAACCCATACCAAAGGGGGTGATTCCCGGAAGTTAAAGCCCTCATATTTAATGGAGATTACATCACATATTCTCTTGAAAAATAAGGGAAAAATGAATGTGAAAAAAAATAATTGCCTGAACAATTCGTAAGCTCTATCTCTGCTCAAATATCATGATATCGTGATGCGTCACCTAACTTTTTTTCATAGATAAGACATTTTTTGCATGGCCTTCTCCTTAACCGCATGACTGCAGCACCGTAGCAACTGCAATACCGCAATTTCGTCGTTGGATGCAAAACTAATGTCCACTTATGGCGAGCTTGCTGACTTTGAGGCTTGGAGACCCGAGCTTCCCCGTGAAACGAAAATCGGCACCCACTTCCTCGATATTCTTGAAGAGGTCAAGGACATTGCCCGAAATGGCAATCCCCTTCACCGCATGAACGGGCCTGCCCTTCTCGATCCAGCAACCCGCCGCCCCGAGAGAAAAATGGCCGGAAATGGGATTGGCGGTATGAACCCCCATCACCTCCTCGATCACGATGCCCTTACGGATGCCCCCAAGAAGATCGCTAAAATCCGCAGCCCCCCTCTCGATATAGAGATTGGAAATGCCCAGCGACGGAGGGGCCTTTACCCCTTCCCGCACACAGTTGCCCGTTGATCGCCTCCCCTCCTTGTTGCCCCAATAGAAATCGTAGAGGAAGCCCGCGATCCTTCCGGAGATGACCAGCGGCGTCTTTTGGCTCTCGATCCCTTCTCCATCGAAGGGGGAGGCCCCCATTCCTTGCGGATGTAAACCATTATCGTAAACGGTAACCCGTGGAGAAAAGGCCCGAGCACCTTCCCCGCCGGAAAACAGAGACTTTCCCTTTCGAACGTTTTCCACCGTAAAGGACGGAGCCAAGATCGACAGGAATTCACAGGCCACCTGATTTTTGATCAATACGGGATAGAAGGCGGATTTAAGGGGGCGCCCTCCCAATTTCTCCCCGGCTTTTCGAGCCGCTTCTCTACCGATTTGGGCCACATCGAGGCCTTCGAAGCAATGGTGAAAATCGAACTCCCACCCCATCTCTGATTCCGAGCCCTTCTCCGCAATTGCCATCACGCTTCCCATAAAAATAGACGAGGTAAAGCCTGCCTCAAGCCCCTCCGAGTTCACGATAAAGACCAACCTCTCGGCATCCTCATACATCGCCTTCCCCACCCTCTTTACCCGTTTTGGATCGAAGGTCAAGGCCATGGACTCCAGGGCTTTCGCCCTCTCTATCTTCTCCTGGGCGGAAATGCGTCTTATTTGCTCATCATAGATACCGGGGATGGAGCTCAGATCCCCCGGGTGGGTGGAGAACCCGCACAAGGGATCCGACGAGAGGTTTGCTGCTCCATCTAGAGCATGTTCGACCATCCTCTCAACGGTGGACGCATCGAGGCTGCTGCAGTAGGAGAAGCCGAGTTTATGGTCCCTAATAATCCTGAGTGCGAGCCCCATGGACTGTGCTCTCTTAAAGGATTCCAGCTCCCCATCCCGCACTTCGACGTTGGTCGAGATGGATTGAGAGAAATAGATCTCATATCCATCGACCCGGCGTTTCTTGATCCGCCGGACGCACTGGTCGGCAATTTCCCGGGGTTTTAAACGGCCAGTGAGCATTTCTCGCACTATCCTTGAGGGGTTGTTACCCGGGTTCCCCCTTGCTCAGAGCTCGTTTTTCCGGTTTCCCAGGCAGTTCCAACTTTGAAATTTGACATTTGGCATTGATTCTCGTGTTCGTGTCCGTGATTCGTGCTCGTGAACCGTGTCCGTGTTCGTGGTTCGGGCCTCCTCATTTGCCCTTTGAACTTTCCATTCTTAACCAATTTAACAAATCAAACCAATACAACTAACCAACTCATTGCCATTTGGCATTTGAGCTTTACCATTTGACATTTCTCCTTGTGCCTCCAGCCTCCGACTGTCTTTCCCTTTTCCGACCGCAGCACTGAAACACTGAATGATTTCACGCTGGATAGGAACCAACAGGGTAACCGCCTCATTTACCACCTGATCAATGAACTCGCCCAGGTGAGCCCCCCTCCAAAGGCCGTAAGGCAAACCAGGTCTCCGGGCTGTATACTTCCATCGCACACAGCCGAATCGAGGGTAATGGGAACGGTCGCCGAGGAGATATTGGCGAATTTCTCGATAGTCAAATAAACCCTCTCCATGGGGACATTCAATCGTTTCGCCATAGCCTGGAGGATTCTAAGGTTGGCTTGATGGGGGATGATCCATTTGACATCGGACATGCCGTAGCCATTGTATGACACGGCTTCCTCACACGCCTCTGCGAAATACTTCACCGCAACTCGAACGGACTCGTTGGCCTTGATCATCCTCAAGTAGTGGAGTTTGTTGTCCACGCTTTCGTACGAGATAGGGGTTGTCTTCGAACCTCCCCCTGGCAAGAGGAGATTCTCCCCCCCTGCCCCATCGGTATGGATGTGAGTGGATAAGATCTCGTGGAGGTTTTCACGGGAATCAGTTGCCTCCAGTACTGCGGCTCCTGCCCCGTCACCCCAGAGTATGCAGCTCTCCCTATCCGTCCAATCGAGGGTTCGGCTCATGATCTCGGAGGCAACCACGAGGGCGTTTCCGTATGTTCCCGTTCGCAAATACTGCTCGGCCACCGATAGGGCAAAGATGAACCCGGAACAGGCCGCCAAGACATCGAATGAAACGGCCCGATGTGCTTCCAGTTTTGCCTCCAGCCAGTTGGATCCCGCCGGACATGCCGTATCCGGCGTCATGGTGGCCATAACAATGAGATCCAGGTCTTCACCGGAAATTCCGGCCGTCTCCATTGCCTTGAGGGATGCCTCCTTGGCTAAATCCGAGGCATCCTCATCCCGGGCGGCGATCCGCCTTTCCTTGATTCCCGTCCTTTTGTAAATCCATTCATCATTGGTATCCAGGATCTTCTCAAGGTCGAAATTTGTCATCACCTTGGGGGGGAGATACGAACCCGTCCCTCGTATGGCTATCCTCTTCATTGCCGACCCAGCCCTCCAGTACTATTCGAGGATTTTATCCTTGTATCGTTCCGTTGTCCCACAATTCCCAAGAATTCTCCTCCCCTCCATCAATCCCATGGATCTCCCCTCTCATACAATCCCCACAGGATATCCCATTTCTTCCGCGAAGCGCTCCGCTCGTACCGGAATACCGTATAGAGCGGAGCCCAATTTCTCTCAAACCCCTCATACCTCAGGGGAATGAGGTTGAAAAGATATAACCTCACCTGATCTCCGTCCCGAGAGTACCTGAAGAAAGGCCAAATCGATACCTGTTTCGATGTCACCTCTCCTTTATCGTTGAATACGGTCTTGATTCGATTGACGAGGAGATACCGCTGAAGCACCTCCCGATGATTCCCGATTTGGTCTTCCCAACATTGGTACAGGGGCCACAAGACCCAGCGGGTCCGATCGCCGGGCGTCTCTTTGATATGGTAGAGGGGGAAGAGCATCACCCGTCTCATCTTCTCCCCCCGGCTAAATGAAATGAACGGCCACGGCGCGTCCCACCGCTTATATCGATATCGTTCATCAGCGACGTGGGTGAAGAACGGCCACAATAGCGATACCTGCCTCGCCCTTTTGGACCGAACACCCCGATAGAGAGGGAACAGAAAGTACTCCCTTTCGGGATCGTCTGTATCCAAGTCCCCTACCCTTTTGGTGAAAAACGGCCAGAGGACGAAATCAGATCTGGAGATACCCTCCTCTTTCCTATACCCCCACAGGGGCCAGACGCGAAATGCCTTCTTCCCCCCACCCCTCGTTCTCGAGAGAATAGGCCACAGGAAAGTCCAGGTATAGGCCCCTTCATCGCTCACATCCGAATAGATAGGCCAGAGGTAGAAGCGGATCCGATCCCGGCCAAATCGATCCACCAGATGCCCATAGAGGGGAAATATCCCCCAGTATCGCTCGCCTCCCTCCGCTTGCCCTCGAAAGAAGATAAAGAGGGAAAAATGATTCTCCCTCCCCTCTTCCGTCTGCTCGTCCCTCAACATGGTAAAGGGTACGATGTAGTTCTTGGTATACCCCCCCTTCCTCCTGTACTTACCGAGGGGATAGAGATATTCAACTATAAGGGAATTCTCTTTACCATCTTTTATCCCATAAAACAAGGGACGAAGGGCAGATTCCCTTTCCTCGGCCCCTTTCCTCCGATAAATCAACGGGCCCAATATTCTCAGCTTACTCCTGACACCTTCCGAGTCACTCCGATACTTAAACAACGGCCACAGGTTAAGGGCAAAATCCTTATTTTCGGTGCAGAGGCCCACGCCGGGGGCTGAAAGGACGAAAAAGAGGACGATCCCCGCGAGAATACAAGTCCTCCACTCCACTCCTGCTGCACAATGCTTCACCTGTTCCCGGCCTCTCCTTCCATCCTTATCCAGGGCCACTGTTAAAAAATCAAGCCCAGAAGGATTCCCAATGCCGTGACTGGGTTCTGCTCCCGCACCCCCTCCGCGGCCTCTTGGACCCTCTTCATGGTCTTCTCGATCTCCCGACCCATTTCTTCGTCCGTTATCAGCTTCCCCAAAACCCCCTCTCCTCGTTCCAGTTTCTCCGAGAGGTTCCGAAGGTTGGCCAGGGTGACCCTGGCATCCTGGTATGCCCCGTCATCGTTAATGAGCTTGCCCAGAGTGCCCTCTCCCCGCTGAACCTTCTCGGCCACCTCCCTCACCGCAACGAGGGTCTTCCTGACGTCCTGATACGCCTCCTCGTCATTGATGAGCTTGCCCAGGGTACCCTCTCCCCGCTGGAGCTTCTCGGCCACATCCCTCACGGCCACGAGCGTCTTCTTGATGTCTTGGTAAGCCTCCTCATCGCTGATGAGCTTGCCGAGTACCCCTTCCCCCCGCTGAACCTTCTCGGCCACATCCCTCACGGCTACCAGCGTCTTCTTGATGTCCCGGTAAGCCTCCTCGTCATTGATGAGCTTGCCCAAGGTACCCTCTCCCCGCTCCAACTTTGCGCTGATGCCTTTGAAATTGTTGAGCGTGTCCCTTGCATCGGCGACCAGCGGCGGCAAATCCCGGGAAAAGGCCTCGAGGTTCGATACCACCTGCCCCACCTTTTCGGGCTCAATCCCTTCCAGGATTTGACCAAGGGGTTTTAAGACACCCTTAAAATCCTCCCCGATACCGCCGAGACGGGCGAGGACCTGATCGAGGGTCACGATAGCAGCCCCCTGGGATATAACCTCCTCCTCTTTTAGTCTCCGTTTGTCCTCGGATCCCGGGGAGATCTCGATGTATCTCTCCCCCAGTAACCCCTCCGACCTCAAATAGGCCTTCGCATCCTCATAAACGTGGAGATCGGGGGGGATACGAAGAGCAACCTTGGCCTTCCCACCTTCCAGAGAGATCCTCTCCACCGTACCGACATGGACGCCGGCTATCCGGACAGGAGAGTTCCGGTCCACCCCCGCGGCGGAATCGAAAAGAGCATAAACCCTGTAGCCCGCCTCCTTACCAAAATGAAATTTTCTCACCTTTACCGTCATAACGGCCAAGGCGATGATGCCCAATAACACGAAGATACCGACCTTAGTCTCCGTCCCCATTTTTTTCATTCCCAACCTCCTTACAAGGTCATCACCTTACCCTGATCGGCCCTTCGGCCTTTCCCTGAGTGAATTGCTGGACTACTGCGTTACTCGATTCCCTGATCTGTTCCGGGGTCCCGACTTCAACAATCCTTCCCTCATAGAGCATGGCGATTCGATCAGCGATCTTATAAGCGCTGACCATATCATGGGTTATGGCGATGGAGGTAACGCGTAACTTCTTCCGCATCTGGACGATCAAGTCGTTAATTGCATCGGCCATGATGGGATCGAGGCCTGTCGTCGGCTCATCGTAAAGCAGTATCTCGGGTTCCATGGCAATGGCCCTCGCCAGGCTCACCCTCTTTCTCATCCCCCCGCTCAACTCCGAGGGCATGAGGTCTTCAACATCCCTCAAACCCAGGGTCCTTAATTTCTCAACGGCTATCGACTTTATTTCATCGTCACTGAGGCTCGTGTGTTGTTTCAAGCCAAAACCAACATTTTCCCAAACCGGCAGCGAATCAAACAAAGCGCCGGCCTGAAAGAGCATGCCGAACTTCTTTCTCATCTCATTGAGGGACTTCTCATTCAGGGATGCGATTTCTTCCCCATCGACGCATATGCTCCCGCTATCAGGCCTCATCAGCCCGATAATGCACTTAATCAGGACGCTCTTCCCCACTCCGCTTCCCCCGATCACCACCATGCTCTCACCCTTTCTAACTTCCAAATTCACCCCCCTGAGGACGTGGTTGGTGTCAAAAGACTTGTGGAGATCAGCTACTTCGATTTTAACCGATAAATCCTCGATCATAAACCCCCTAACAGGAAGAGCCCAAGCACTCAGAAAAGAAGCGCCGTTATGAAGTAGTTGGAGATGAGGATGAGCAAACAGGAGAGGACAACGGCTTTTGTGGTGGCCTTTCCCACCCCCTCAGCGCCCCCTTCCGTATAAAAGCCCTGGTAACAACTAATTGTGGCAATGATCATCCCGAAAACGCAGGCCTTCAAGAGGCCACTGTAGATGTCGTTCAGCTCCAGATAATCCCACGTTCTCCTGATATATATGGTGGGATTGGTGCCCAGAACCTCTACGCTCACAAAGTACCCACCCATGATACCGATGACATCTGCAAATATAACCAAAATGGGAACCATGATTAGTGAGGCGAGGAATCGGGGTACGATCAGATATTTGATGGGATTCGTGGCCAAGGTATAGAGGGCATCTATCTGTTCCGTTACTCGCATCGTCCCCAATTCCGCGGCCATTGCCGATCCGACCCGTCCCGAGACCATCAACCCCGTCAGAACCGGCCCCAGTTCCCTGGTCACCGATAGGGCAACCACCGTGCCGACGAGCGTCTCCGCATTGAACCGTTTGAATCCCGTGAAACTCTGCAAGGCCAATACCATTCCCGTAAAGGCGGCAGTAATAGCCACCACGGGAATGGAGCGCACGCCGATCTCCTCCATCTGACTCAATGCCTGCCGCATACCAAGGGGAGGACGGAACATCAGGATAAGGGTCTCCACAAAGAGGATGGCAATTCTCCCCGATTCTTGTAAGAAGCGGATGAAATGAGCTCCTAAATAGTCGAAGACCGACATTATCGGCGACTCCGTTACACCATCTCCCTTCTCACATACACTTCTCCCGCTACGGGCTTTCCGGATCGGATATATACGCGCGGGACCCTTTTCCCAACCATGCAAAGGACTTCATAGGAGACGGTCCCTATTTTTTCCGCTATCTCATCAGCCGTTATTTCATCCTCTCCCTGGCCCCCCATCAAGACCACCTCGTCCCCCACGGAGACACCCTCCACGTCCGTTGCATCAACCATTGTCAGGTCCATGCAGATTCTTCCAATTACGGGAACCCGCTTACCCCTCAGGAGGACCTCCCCCCTGTTGGAAAGGAGTCGGTTGTAACCATCCCCATATCCTACAGGCAGGGTGGCAACGAGGCTTTCCCTTTGGGTAGTATACGTTCCCCCGTAGCTAATTCTCTTTCCCGCAGGAACCCTCTTCAAGAATTCGATTGCCGTGTGAAGCCGCATAACCGGTTTCAACGCGATGCGATCAGCATACTCCATGTTGGGGTATGAGCCGTAGAGCAAGATTCCCGGCCGGACGAGATTGAACCAAGAATCGGGGAAATCGATCGTGGCAGCGCTGCTACTGATGTGCCAGTAGGTCGGCTTGAGTCCCAGCCCACGGCAGAGCCCCACAACCTCCCTGAATGCGTCCAGTTGAGCACGAGTATATTCCTCGTCGGCCAGGGAGAAATGGGATGCAACCCCGTCAACGACGAGGTTGGAAAGACCCTTTATTTCTTCAATAAACTTCAGGGCCCCTTCAACGGGAACTCCCAATCGACCCATCCCCGTATCGAACTTAAGGTGTACCGCTACTCGCCTCTTTCGCCTCTTTGCCTCATCGGAAAGGGACCTTCCAATTTCCCCGTCGAACACCATGGGAATGAGGTTGTATTCGAGGACTTTGTCGATTTCCTGCTCGTATATTCCGGACAAAATCAGGATGGGCTTCTCTATGCCCCCATCCCTCAGTTCGATGCCTTCATCGGCAATAGCAATCCCGAGCAGATCGACCCCCAATCGCTCCAGTTCCCTGGCTATAAAGACCGCTCCATGGCCATAACCGTTATCCTTAACAACGCCAAGGATCTTAGCCCGAGGATGAACGTGGCTCCGAATTTGCTGATAATTGTGGCCTAGGGAATCCAGATCGATCTCGGCAACGGTGGGACGTGAAAAGGGAACCATTATTTTTCACATTATTAGGACCATTTCGGTCAAAAGTCAATAGGAACCTGTTTTCAGCGGCTAAATCATTCGCGGAGTTTCCGGAGTCTAAGGAGAACACCAGCGTTCACGAGCGACTCGCGGGAGCAGTGGGGGCACCCTTCGAGGGTGAGCAGGAAGGGGAAAGCCGGCCCTTCAGAGGCCGGAAGGGGTAAGTATTCCCCGCCTGCGAACCCTGAAATGGTCACTGCGGGAGCGTCGGAGCGAAGGGACGGTGGTGTTCTCCTGTAAGGGTGTAAAAGGAAAGATTATCAGGGGATTACCAAAAACATTGTCTGAAAGTCCAGAAACTCCGGTAAATCATTCGAGTTGACAGAACCTATATGATCCTATTATTTTTATGAGGAGGAGGGTATTCGAGATGTGTCAATCCAACGCCTATATTATAAAGGACGGCAAGGAGGAAATGATCTTGTCCGACATTATCTCCATAAAACCCACGGGAAACCGTCTTCTTCTCACCAATCTCTTTGGCGAGGAGGAGGTCATCGAGGCCTCCATAGAGGAGGTGGACCTCCTTCACCATAAGATCAAGCTCACGCCCCGTTGACCATCCGAGACTCCATGCGGAAGAAAAGCGACTCCATTACCATTAAGGTCAACGAAAGGGATCGTCAAGTCCCCCCTGACACGAGGATTTTGGATCTCAAGGGGGAGCTCTATCCCGCTGCAGACTTGATCATTTTTAACGGCTTCCCCATTTCCGAAAACAGTTCCCTCAATGATGGCGATGAGGTGGTCTTCATAGCAAAGGGGATGATACCCGATGAGAGGGAGTTGGAATGCCTGATGGTTGCCAGGCACAGTCCGGGAGTCCACAGAAGGGTGAAAAGGAGCACGGTGGGGATAGCTGGCCTCGGGGGGTTGGGATCCCAGGTGGCCATCGCCTTAGCCAGAATCGGGCTTGGTACCCTTATCCTGGCCGATTACGACGTCGTGGAACCAAGTAACCTCAACCGCCAACAGTATTTCATCCAACAGATTGGAATGCCAAAGGTCGATGCCATGAGGGAAAATCTCCAAAGGGTTAACCCATACGTCCGGGTCATTACCCACCGTACGGTCATCACCCCCCGAAACGTGCAGGACGTATTCGGTAAAGCTGATATTATCGTTGAGGCGTTTGACAAGGCCGAGGAAAAAGCCATGCTCATCAATGCGGTATCGGAGTCCATGCCGGATGCGTACATCGTTGCTGCTTCCGGAGTAGCTGGCTACGGGGATAGCAACGCAATTCGAACGACGAAATTCTCATCCAGGATTTTCATCGTAGGCGATCAAAGGAGTGCGGCGGGCCCAGGGGTTGGCCTCATGGCTCCAAGGGTCGGCATCGCCGCGCATCACCAGGCAAACATAGTCCTCAGGCTCATATTGGGAGAAGAAGGGGATGGATCGTGTTCGTGATCCGTGACCAGGGATAAATCCAAAAGCTCAAATCCTAAACGTTTTGGTCATTTGATCATTGGTGCTTCGTATTTGTTTAGGGTTTGGAAATGAGGATTTGGAATTTGCTTGTATTCTTTCCTGTACGCACATATCTATGTCGTCATAAACACGTCGTGGGCCGAAGCATCGTCCAATGCCCCCTTTGCAGTGGAGCGAACTTTAGAATGGTCAAAAATTCTTTTCAGCGAGTGACATGGACGCGGGCAAGGGCTTCTACAACTGGAGGATCATTGCAATCTCATCACAATCGGGGAACTTAACACACTTGAGGCAATCGCTCCAGATCTTATGGGGGAGCACCGCCTTATCCACAATTTCGAAGCCGAATTTTTGGAAAAAGGAGGGCCTATATGTTAAGACGAAGACCTTCCGGATACCCAGGCGCTTCGCTTCTCTGAGGCAAGCCCTTAGCAGCTTCGACCCGATTCCCTTCTGCCTCTCCCCCTGCGATACGGTCAGGGAACGGATCTCCGCCAAGTCTTCCCAACAGATGTGCAGAGCACACGCGCCGACGAGCGATCGATCCTCTTCGCAGATGTAAAAATCCCTGAGATGATCGTAAATCTCGCTCAAGGAACGGGGGAGCATCTCGCCCTTAGAAGCCGATGCCTCAATAAGCCCCTGGATTGTGCGAACATCCCCGACCTTGGCCTTTCGCATCATCTTCGATCTATTCCCCCTCGGTTTTTCCCCCTTCTCCCCGCTCCCCATTAGGTCTCTTTATGTTCTCGATCATCTCCCTGGCATGGGCCCTCGTCTTGGAGGTAATTTTCACCCCGCCTAACATGCGGGCGATCTCGTCTGTAATCCCATCTCCCTCCAAACGCTTGACCTTCGCAATGGTTCTGCCCCTTATCGTCTCCTTGTTTACGTTATAGTGCGAATCGGCGAAGCAGGCGATCTGAGGGAGGTGGGTTACGCAGAGAACCTGATGGCGTCTGGAGAGGGCGTGTAGCTTCCTGCCGACCACCTCCGCGGTAGCCCCCCCGATACCCGCATCCACCTCATCGAATATGAGCGTTTGCCCGGCTCCCATTTCTGCCAATATGCTCTTCATGGCGAGCATGATGCGCGAAAGCTCCCCTCCCGACGCGATTTTCGAGAGGGGTTTCAATGCCTCCCCGATATTGGGTGAAATGAGGAATTCAACCTCATCCATTCCCTTGGGGGTCAAATGAAATGAGCCGATCCGCATATCCCCATCGGCCACCTTGGCCTGGCCCTTGTCAACCCGGTCGATCCGGATCTGGAAACCCGTCTTATCCATGTTCAGGTCTGCCAGTTCCCTTGCGATTTCCCCTTCCAATCGCCCCGCCGTCGTCCTCCTTTTCCCCGATAACTCCTTGGCCAGCGACAGGATTGCCTCTTGCAGCCCCTTTGCCTCCGATTCCAATTCACCGGCTCGATCCTTGCTGGCTGCTATCTCCCCGAGTTCCGCCTCCACTTTTCTCCTAAACTCGAAAATGTCGTCCAGGGTTGAGCCATACTTCCTCTTCAGACGGTTAATCTCATCCAACCGCACCTCTATCTCATCGAGCCGTTCGGGATTTACCTCCACCTTTTGAGCATAGCTCCTGAGGGAAAGCCCGACATCCTCCAGCTGGTAAATGGCCGACTCGAGGCTTTGGACAGAGGGAGAAACCGATGAATCGATTCGCGCCAATTCCCGCACTCTCTCCAATACCCCGTTGAGTTTCTCCACAACGGAACCATCCCCGGAGTAGAGAACATTCTCCGCTCCTCGGGAATACTCCAAGAGCTTTTCGGCATTCATTAAAACCCGCCTCTCCCCCGTGAGGCTATTCTCCTCTCCTGGCTGAAGCTTGGCCGACTCGATCTCACCGAGCTGAAAGGCCATCAACTCCCTTTCCCTTGATATCCGTTCCTCCTGGGTCCTAAGCTCCCGAAGCTCCTTATTTACCTGCATGAGCCTCCTAAGACGGTCGTAATAGATTGATCGGAGCTCCATAAGCCCCCCAAACTCATCCAGGATATCGATATGTCGTTCATGGCGCTGGAGGCTCTGATGTTCGTGTTGCCCGTAGATACTGAGCAACTCTTCACCAATGGCGCTCAACAGCGGCAGGGTCGCCAAGCCTCCATTAATAAAGGCCCTGCTCCTCCCTCCCCTCGATATTACCCGCTTGATGACCATGCTTTCCTTGGCCTCGAATCCCCTTTCCCTTAGCCTCGCATCCAACTCCTCGTTTCCCCCAATATCGAACAAGGCCTCGACTGTGCCTCCCTCGGCCGAAGTACGGATAAGGTCATCCGAGGCCTTATCTCCCAAAATCATATTCACGGCATTGATAATGATCGATTTCCCCGTTCCCGTCTCCCCTGTCAGGACGTTCAATCCCTTGGAGAAGGAAATCTCCACCTCATCGATGATTGCGAAATCCTTGATGTGTAATTCCGAAAGCATATTCACGTCTAGATACCTGGAAATCCAAAACAAGGGATATTGGTCCCGGGGGAGGAAAGAACAGTTGAGATTTAGAGGGACCTATCGTTCACCCCATCTCAGCTTTGTCCTCAGCACCTCAAAGTAGCTTTTATAGGGGGATTCGATGAGCAGGATGGCGTTCCTCCCCTTTCGGGTCTCCACGGTATCCCCAAACTGCAGGGGAAAGCCAACCTGTCCATCCAAAGTCAAAATTACCTCCTCATTTTTCGAATTGAGAGTTGCCTTGATGACCGCGTCATCTGGAACGATGATGGGCCTGTTGGTTAACGTATGGGGGCAGATTGGGGTTATGACAATGGTTTGTAAAGAGGGATATACGATGGGCCCCCCGGCGGAGAGCGAATAGGCCGTGGAGCCCGTCGGGGTGGAAATGATCAACCCATCGGCCTTGAAGGTTGTTACATACTCACCGCTTATGCTGGTCTCCAGGTCGATTATCCTGGCCAGTGCTCCCTTATTGATTACCGCATCGTTGAGTACGGTGAAATCAGCCACCACCTCGCCATTCCTCACGACATCAACGCTGAGCGTCATTCTCCTGTGACACTTATAGTCTCCCTGGATCAACCCCTCCAGGGCCGTGTAGAGGATGTCTAGAGTTATCTCAGTAAGGAACCCCAGCCCTCCCAAATTGACCCCCAGGATAGGAACCTGATTTTCTCCCATTAATCTCACCAGGCTGAGAAGCGTTCCATCTCCCCCCACGACGAGCATAACCTCCACCCGCGATGGCAACTCTTCCTTTGGACAACCCGCCGAGCCATCGAATTGTCCAGCTACCCCATCTTCCAGGTAAACGGCTATGTTGCGCTCGTTAAACCAGCGGATGAGCTGCTTTGTAATCTCAATGGCCTCCGGTTTATTTCGCTTTAGGAGAATCCCTACCCTTTCCAAAACACCCTGCCCTTCCTGTTTTGATCGCGCATGAGGTTGCGCAGTGAGGTCCCTTTTCCGAAATTGATGATATACTACGCCAAATTTCCTTGTCAAGGCGCGGAAGGGGGGTCAGGTCTTGAATTATCAGTTTACTTCCTGTGGCGTTCATGGCTGATAAAAACTCGCAACTTGAATTTACAACCAAAGGCAATTTATGAAAGCAATGTTTGTCAAAAACTGATAATTCAAGACCTGACCCCCCTAAACCTTCTCTGAGGCGATCAATGCCGCCCCCAGGGCTCCTACGATTTGGGGTTCGTGGTACACCATCATTGAGTGGCCCAGCCTCTCCTCTAAGGCCCTCACCACGCCCACGTTTTTTGCCACCCCTCCCGTCATCGCGACCTTACCCGCCGGACCCACTCTCTCCAAGAGGCTCACCGTCCGATCCGCCACAGCCTTGTTCAAGGCGTGCAGGATGTCCTCCACCTCCCGTCCCTCCGAAACCAGGGAAACCACTTCCGATTCGGCGAAAACGGTGCAGAGGCTGCTGATCTCCAAATCCTCCTTGAAATGGAGCGACCGCTCCCCCATCTCTTGCAGGTCCACATTAAGCGCCATGGCCATAACCTCCAAGAAGCGGCCCGTCCCAGCGGCACACTTATCGTTCATGTCGAATCCGATGACCCTCCCCCGCTCATCGATGTTGATGACCTTTGTATCCTGCCCGCCGATGTCGATAATGGTCCTGCAATCCGGGAAAAGATAGTGAACCCCTTTCCCCAAACAGGTAATCTCGGTTATGCTTTCGTTGGCGAAGCCGGATATTCCCCTGCCGCATCCCGTTGCAACGATATAGGGGACGTCGGCCCGTTGAACATTGGCTGAACTGAGGGCCCGTTCGAGGGAAACCTCGGAGGATTTCCTGCTGTTTGGCCCAGTAAGCACGATGGAATAACCAATCACCCCCTGTTCCCTTTCGAAGATCACCGATTCTACTGACAAAGACCCGATATCAGTCCCAGCGCTTATCATTATTCCCCTCCTCCCGTGCTGATGAAGAAGTTTTAGTGCTCGTCCCCATTGTAGAGCAAACTCCCTCGGTCTTGCAAGGCGGTTTCGTTGCTTCTCCGAACACAGGGCTCGTTTTTCAGCTTTCTCAGAGACCCCAAAAAAACAGGTTGACAGCAGGGGGGGGTTTTTCATAAGGTAATGTGAAAATTCTCGCAAGGTTTTGGAGATGTACGCGATAATTGCTGAACAGAGGGGAGGACACGGGTAATGAGAAATGTGTGTGTCATTGCCGGCGGAATGTGTAAATGGGGGGTGCGAGAAGCCTCCCTCAGGGACATGTTCCAGGAGGCCGGCAAGGAGTGCTTCAATGATAACAAGGCCGTGACCAACAAGGTCATCGATGGATTATTGGTGGCCTCCGCGTACACGGAGCGCAGTGCTTTTCAGACGCATTTGGCTCCCGTTGTGGCCGAATACCTTGGCATCAAGCCCAAAACCATCTGTGCAAGGGTCGAGCTCTTATGCGCCAGCGGAAGCTCCGGCATCATCCTTGCCTACGGGCTCATCAGAAGCGGCATTGCGGATATCGTTATGGTGATCGGGGGAGAAAAGCTCTACATGCCGGAGAAATGGGAGGTCTTTTACAGCGAATTGGCATCGGTGGACCACGACTGGGACGGAGCTCAAGGATTGGGACTGCCGCCTCCGGCCTTTGCCATGGTTGCCAAACAGCACATGAAGCGTTATGGGACCACAAAGGAACAGCTGGCCATGGTCTCGGTCAAGAATAGGCGAAATGGACTCAACAATCCAAACGCCCAGTTCCGAGAGCCCATCACCCTGGAGAATGCTCTCAGCGCCAAGAATATCGTCCCCCCTCTTACCCTCTACGACTGCTGCCCCATTACCGATGGATGTGCAGCCGTCATCCTGGCTTGCGAGGAAAAGGCCAGGGATCTGACGGATAAGCCCCTCGTCTATATCAAGGGAACGGGACAGGCCACGCTGAGCAACATGTCTGCCAATATGCCCAGTTGGACGACATGGGAGGCGCTCACGATAGCCGCGAAACAAGCATACGAATCGGCGGGGATTAAGCCCAGTGATTTGGATGTGGGTCAAACACACGACTGTTTCACCATTTCGGAGATCATCGAATATGAGGATTTGGGATTTTGCGAAAAGGGCGCCGGGGGGCTCTTCATCCAAGAGGGCAAATCCGATTTCGGCGGCCAGATCCCCATCAACACCGATGGAGGCCTCTTGAGCTGTGGCCATCCCTTCGGCGGGACGGGAATCCGTCAAGCCATTGAAATCATGCACCAACTGAGAGGGGATGCGGTAAGACAAGTAGACGGGGCGAAGACGGGACTCACCCACAACTTGAGCGGGTTCATCGCGGCCCATACGGTTGTCGTCTATGGCACGGAGCCGTGATCCGTATCCGTTGGGCGGAAGACGGACACGAATCACGGGCACGGACACGAATTGGGAGGAACCAAATGTCCGGATTGAAGATATTGGAGGGGAAGTATATCGCAACTATGGACCTCTATCCCCAAGAGGCCAAGGAATTCAACAGGATTTATCCATTCTACCAACATTTGAGGGAAGGCCGATTTACCACAACCCGATGTAAACACTGTGGCCATGAGCCCTTTCCCCCCAGGGTTATCTGCCCCGAATGCCTCTCCGAGGATTTGCAATGGATCGACCTGCCAACTACGGGGACGGTAGAGGAGGTGACGGAGGAAGAGGTCGGCGTTCCCCTAGGATTCGAAACGCCTCTCATCCACGCCCTTATCAACCTAGGGGGAAGACTGAAGCTCTTTTCAAGGATTGTCCGCTGCCAGGTAGGGCAGCTTAAGGAGGGAGATGAGGTTGTGCTCTCCGTCTTTACCGTGGACCCCGTCCCTATCCAAATAGGTCGGGAGACAATATTGAAGGACCGGGTCTATTATGCCTTCGAGCCAGTGAAATCGTGATGCGTGTCCGTTATGCGTGGTTCGTGTCCGTGACCCGTGTCCGTGAATCGTGATTCGTGACGTTTCCGGGGCCGCATTTTACGCGTGGCGAGTGGAGAAGCGAAAAAAGTATTGACAACAGATACTTTTCCCTCTATTTAAAGAAGGAATTCTCATGAGTGATAGGTCCATGGACAATAAAGAGATGGGACTTTTCTGCAACAGATTGGGCAAAAATTTTATCCCCAGCGGGCACGGACCATGGACACGATCGCTCGCCGTCGTTCTGCTATCGCTTACCATGATGACCGTATTGGCATTGCCAACGCTTAGTGCGGGACCCGTTCGAGTTGTCATCCTTCCCTTTCAGATCCATAGCGCTGAAGACTTGAGCTACCTCAAGGAGGGGATATACGACGTCATCTCGTCCCGGTTGGCGGCATCCGGCCAAATCGATGTAATTGGGAAATCAAGCATCGAAAGGGTGCTGGCCGAAATGCGTCCATCGCGTATAACGGAAGAGGTTGCCAGGGAGGCTGGGATCAGGCTCAAAGCGGACTACGTGGTATTGGGCAGCATCACCAAAATCGCTGAATTCATCAGCCTTGACGCCCGGTTGATCGATACCACGGGCCAAAAACCCGCATCCGGCGCTTTTGCCCAGACCAAGGGGCTTGATCAACTCATGGGAAACGTGGACGAGTTTGCCAAGGACATCGGCGGCAAGATCTTGGGAGAACCGGCCGTTCTCGCAAAGGAGGGCGAGCCGAAGGCCAAAACCCCGCATAGTGCCCGGCCCAAGAGGAGCCCTATTATCCATGCCCGGAAGGAGGCGGACGTCAAGAAGAGCCCGAAATTACCCTTCGAAATCAAAGGACTGGATATCGCCGACGTGGATGGGGACGGCAGAAACGAAATCATCCTCATGGACAGGCACAACCTCTGGATATACCAGTACATCGATGAGAAGCTTCGGACCCTTACCACATTGAAGGGCAGGACCAACCAGGATTTTCTGACCCTCGATGCGGCCGATCTAAACGGAAATGGCACCGCCGAAATCTTCATCACCAGCATCGCAGGCGATGACGTCAACTCCTTCATTCTGGAGTACGAGGGAAAGGCGTTCAAAAGGCTGGGCGACAATAATGGCTGGTATTTCAGGGTGCTCGATCTTCCCCAAATGGGACCCACCCTCTTGGGCCAGAAGATGGGAGTGCAGGAACCCTTCTCAGGACCCATCCGCCAATTCCATTGGAAGAAGAATGGATTCGCCAAGGGCAGAAAGCTGAAGCTTCCCAAGGAAAGTCAGCTCCTCGGCCTTGCCGTCGCCGATATCACCGGCGACGGCAAGGCCGAGATCATCCGATTCGACGATGACGATCGTCTGAGGGTCTTCTCCGCAGATGGAAAAGAGCTCCTGCACAAGACATCGACCAAGTACGGAGGGAGCAACAACTTCTTCGATTGGAACAGGGTCCCTCAGATGGTTGCCCGCGACCACGTTCCTAAGAGGGTTTTCCTCCAGGGAAGAATTGTCGCCCTGGACCTGGATGGAGACGAAAAGACCGAGGTCATCGTCAACAAGAACCATTTCGCCACGGGCCGCTTCCTGGATAGGATCCGCTCCTTCGACAAGGGCGAGGTATACGACTTGGCCTGGGATGGCATTATGCTCGTTGAACAGTGGCGGACGAGGGAAATCCCCGGCTATATAGCGGATTATCAGGTTAAGGACTTCGACAACGACGGCGACCGCGAGCTCGTGGTGGCCATAGTCTCCGAATCCAAAGCCCTGAAGCCATCGGATAGCAGGGTTCTCTTTTACGAGCTGTATTGACCCCTGGTGGGTTTCTCCATTCGGTTTATCGAAAGGGGCGAAAATAAAAATCCTCAAAAAAAAGCTTGACAAGGCCTTTTTTAGATGGTATATAGCAGCTACTTCAGGGTTTTGATCCCCCAAAAGCGGGAAAGTAAGCGCTATTATTAATGTTTTCATAAACTCCAAGGGAAAGGGAGGTGGTGAAAAAGACCTGATGGGCCAACGCAGCGGCGTTGGCGAACAAAATCCAGGGAAAAGGAGGTGGTGAGATCTCAATATTTGATACACATCGGTTGATCGAATTTGTGGATTAAGTTGATTGGAAAGGAGGTCTAAGGGATGAAAAGACTTCTCATTTTAGCTATTGCTGCTGTTCTCGTTCTCGGGTTGGCAGCGGCAACGTACGCCGTGGACTTCAGCGCATCCGGCTTTGTTCGGGTCAGGTCGTATATGGGCATGAACGCTCTTAATCCGAGAGCAGGGCTCCCGCCATTCATCGAACCGGGACCCGTGGTGTACTTTAACGACGCTTACAATGACAGCGAGGCCTGGATGGATACCCGTTTCAGGCTCAGATTCGCGGCCAAGGCAAACGATTACGCGACCGGCGTCATTTACTTCGAGGGCGACTCCACGCGGTGGGGTGAAGCTGCGGGTACCCGAAATACGGGAGGTTTCTGGAACGCTGACCGGGCGGCTGTCGAGCTGAAGCAGTTCTACATCGACTTCAAGGTCCCCGGGCTCAGCGACTTCGCCCCCACCACGATAAAGGCCGGTGTCCAGGGCTTTTCCGTTAGAAGCCACGTCCTGCTGTTCGCCGATGGCGCCGGCGTGGAAACGAACACCGCAGCTGGGCCGGTGAAGTTCAATCTTTACTGGTACAAGCCCGCGGAGGGGGCAGACCACAGGGCCGACGATTCGGATATCTACGGCGCGCAGGTTTGGGTGCCCGGCCTTCTGCCGGTAACGCCCGGAGGGTACGTCCTGTACATGAACTCGAACGATTACCCGCTGCGAGCCGGGACCGGCACCCAGCAGGCGGATTTGTACTGGATAGGGGCCTATGCGGACGGCAAGATCGGGCCAGTCGGCCTGCAGGTCGACTTCGTTTACTCGGGTGGCACCGTTGACGCCACGGGAGCTGGAGTCGCCACAGGGCTTGCGGATTTCGATATCAGTGGCTGGTGTTTCTTCGCCGATGCGGTTTATACCCTTGAGATGGCAATGCCGCTCGACATCGGCTTCACCGGCATGTATGCCACCGGGGCCGATTTGACTGATAGGGACTTCGACGGCTACGTTATCCCACCGGGAAGTGAGGAGCCCTATATCGGCGACTGGAGCATCGTCTACTACGCCAGCGCCATCAACGATGGTGTGCGTATCGCCAACCTCGGAAGCGGCACGCAAGCGGCTTATGGGTCGGCCGGCGGAACCTGGTTCGCAAAGATCTATGCGGGCGTCAAGCCCGTTGACTGGATGAAGGTAAAGGCTTACGCGATGTACATCGGCGACACCACCGATCACGGGAACACCATCGGCAACGCAGCCAGTACCTTCAATGTGGCAACGGGAGCTATTACGTATACGGATGATAGCGACATCGGGATTGAGGTCGGTGCCATAATCGATTTCCAGATTTACAAGAACCTCACATACTCAATCGGCGCCGGCTATCTCTTCGCCGGGGACGCCCTGGATACGTTTGACACTGTTGCCAGTGCCGCAGCGGGCGTCATTGTAAACGACGAGCCCGATAATCCCTGGGCCGTCGTCAGCCAGCTGATCTTCAAGTTCTAGCGAGAGCTGGTGTCTCGAAAACCCAGGCTTCCCGAATTGGGAGGCCTGGGTTTTTTTATGGGCCACATACGGCCCTATTTCTACAAAAACCGGGGTTTCATGTTTTTTATTGGGAGGTCTGTGTAACCTTTTGATTTCATAACAGGTTCTGTTTTTCTCGAGAGAACACCATTGTCCCTTCGCTTCAGTGCTTCCGAAGTGACCCTTTCGCGGGGTTCGCAGGCGGGGAATACTTACCCCTTCCGACCTCTAAAGGGCCGGCTTTCCCCTTCCTGCTCACCCTCGGTGGGTACCCCACTTCTCCAGCAGATTTCGCTCATGAACAATGGTGTTCTCGACAAAATTGAGGAAATTCCGGCTCGAAATCCATTGACAAGACGGCCAAAATCGGTAAAATGAGTCTAATCCTTTTGAAAACGGAAAACAGGTAGGGGGCTCTCGATGGCCGTTTCTGGAAAACGGCATTTTCACACGAATTTTGTTGTAGTGCTTCTGGGCACCATGGTGCTTGTTGGTTGCTCCTGGCTCCCGTGGTCCAAGTCCAGGGACAAGGAACCCCATTCCGACGCGGAGACGATCTACATCGAAGACCTGGAACGGGGCAAGGGGCAGGCTCCGCCGGAGAAGAGGCCCATAAAGCCGCCCGCCCATGAAGAGAAAGAGCAGGCCGTCCTGGAGATCAAGGGGAAGGAAGAGCCAGGAAGGAGGGAAATTGCCCCAGCCCCTACCGCTCCTCCGGATCTCACCTTTTCCCCGGCGAGAGTGCTCAGACGAAAGATCTGCGTGGTCAATTTCGAGGACAGGACCGGTCCTCACGAGGAGAAATACGGGGAGCTTGCCGCCCTTAGGCTCCTTAAAGAGTTGGAGAAAACCCAGAGTTCGGTCCTGGTGGACAAGGAGGTAGTCCAGGAGGCGTTGGCCAAGAATGGAATCGAACCCGAGGGGCTCCTGGAACCCCGTGCCATGAGAGAGGCTCATCAGATCCTGGGGATCCAGGCCTTCGTTGCTGGCTCCATCTCCGATCTCCAGGTGAAATCCTCACCCCCTGTTGGGGATGAAGGGATCAAATCCTGTATGGCGAGCGTCCGCATCGAACTTCGGCTCTACGACGGATCGACGGCAAACCTCCTGCGGACCTTTATCGGGAAGAACCCATCATTTACCTCCGTCGAAACGGGCCTGCACTCCAACCATCGGTCCGTATTGAAGGCCATCGATTATGGCGTAGGCCGGGTTATCGATGGAATCCTCCGATATTTGGATTTCCTGGAGTGGTCCAGCACGGTGGCCAGGGTGGAGGATGGGAAGGTCTTCATTAATGCCGGCAGGCTGACGGGGCTGCGGGTAGGCAGCATCCTGGATGTGTATGAACCGGGCCAGGAGGTAATCAATCCCGTTACCAAGTTCTCCCTGGGATGGACCACGGGGGAGCGGAAGGGGAGTGTAATGGTGACCCACCTCTTCGGCGTCGATGGTTCCGTCGCCGAGCCCGTCAACGGCGCTGGATTCACGGCCAACGACGTCGTCAAGGTCCCTCAGAAATAGCCCCTCTCCCTGTATCTACCGCCCTGGGGAGATTCCCCATCTTAACGGGCTGTTGCCCACATCCCTGGAGCGAACATTAAAGAATTTCTGGTAACCATTCTTAGTGAAGCGAAACGGTCGCAAATCTAATGTCTGAGCCCGGAGGGCGAGTTTTAGATTTGCAGTGAAGCGAACTTTAGAATGGTCAAAAATTATTTTCAGTGAGCGGAATGGGTTTTGGGCAACAGCCCCTTAAGCGTTAAAGCCTATTACCTTACCTGTTTCATAAGATCGGCAAATTTGTCGGCTACTTCTCGCCTCTTGGCCATCTGAACCTTGTCGGCGTCGACATAATTGATAGCTTTCATATCACAGAAGGCCACGCACTGCGGATCGCCACCACAAAAATCACACTTTCTCGTAACTCTTTCTTTGATATCGAAAAAGGGATGTCCGAACGGACATGCAATAATACAGGTCTTACATCCGATACATTTATCCTCATCAATCACGACTCTCCCGTTTTCCTGGTCCTTGTGACATGCTTTTGTTGGACATACCTCCGTACAGAAGGGGATCTCACAATTCTGGCAGGTCATGGGAAGGTAAAATCCCAGGTTCTCCCATTTGATCACCCTGATTCGAGATCGGCTGGGGTTGCTGGCTCCCGTATGAAACACCGAGCAGACCAACTCGCAGAGCCTGCATCCGGTGCACTTCTCATGATCGACGATGAGTATCTTTTCCATAATCCTTCCTCCCATAACCCGTGTCCGTGATGCGTGCTCGTGATACGTGTCCGTGTCGGTGAAGCGTTACCCGGTGTTGGTTATTAGTTATTAGTTATTTGTCATTTGACATTTCCCTTGACCCCAACCTCTCTCTTGACGTCTCGAAAAAACTCGCTCCTCGCCGCTCAAAAATCTTTTTTCGAGCATTTCAACACCTGCTTCGTTGCAAAAATCGCCTAAGGCGCTCCTTGGTTCCCAAGACTTGTCGAAAAAATCTTTGATTCGCGCTCAGAGCTCGTTTTTCCGCTCTCCCAGAGATTTCTCCATTTGGACTTTGTCATTTGACATTTGAGCTTTGACATTTGTCATTTATTCTCGTGTCCGTGTCCCGTGCTCGTTTACGGCCCTCTCCCGTAACCCCTTTATTTCCATGGCTCTCATATCATACTGGATTTCTATCAACCGCTGCGTTGGGATTTGCCCCTTGATTCCGGCAGAAAGAACCCCAAGCCTCAGGAAGAAACCCCCAACGAGCATGATCAGCCCGGAAACAAAGATCAAGGCCACATTTCCCTGGAAGAAAGAGGCGATGTTTTTAAGGATAACCGGGAAGATGAAACCCAACAGGACGATCCCTCCCCAGAAGATTAGCTTCTTCTCACCGAATAATAGGAGGCGGATCGAATCCCTCCCTTGTTCTGCGGCCCTGTGGCTCCGATAGAGATAAAGATAAAGCACAATCCCTTCAATAAACACCAGGATCTGTTCTCCACCCATCAAGACTCTCAAGGCTCCGGCGTCATGGGAAAAGAGGCCGGTTCCCAGGGTGGAAAGGATGATGGCCATTGATCCAGTGGAGAGTGCCGACACCAGAAAGAGAAGGGGAAGGAGATAGGTATTCCATAGAGGGATTGATTTCGTTGCCTTTAGGAGAATACCGGTGTAAATGGCAGTTCCAAAGGCAAGGATAACGGCAATGACTTCCGCGATGTGCCAGAGGGGGGATCCCGCAGAGAGCCATTCAAAAGGCAGAAGGGATTTAACCAGGAGGACCAGTCCGAAAACTATAAAGGCGGAGAGGATGAGAAATCCCCGGGCCACCCAGGATGTCCTGGGGTTCAGGCAGGCATACATGAACCTCCGCTTAATTCCCAGGTCTAAAATAAGAAAGGGGGCGCCAATGGAGACCATGATCGGCCCCCAGAAAATCGGGACCTTCATGAGATCCGGGCGATATCCAAAAATGTCCATGGAGGGGATAGAGGGAGGGTTCAAGGTCGCCCCCAGCCAGTGAAGCAGGGTCCCGATAATAAAGGACCCAGCCCCCATCCCTGCCAGGTAGAGGTAAATGGCAATTATTACCTTCCACTCTTCTTGGGGCCTGAGGTGCCTCACATTTCTTATCGGATGAATATGTCCCCCCCTCATCCCCCCATCTCCATATTACGTCCTGAGGGCTTCTGAAATAACATGGGACGTCTTTCGAACTTCATCAATGACCCGCACCATCTTTTTATCGTCGAGGCTCGCGCTAAACCCCACAACCCATATTGCATGGAGAAGGGGATGCGGCCCCAGGGGACAGGCAACCGCCCTGACCCCTCGCATGTACTCCTCATCGTCCGTGGCAAAACCCTTCTCCCTGACCTCCCCTATCTCCTCCATGTATCGACGGACATCGGTGATGGATTTGGGCGTGTAGGCGGCCAATCCCAAGGACTTCACCACTTCCCTTGCCCTCTCCCGATCCATGGATGCCAAAAAAACCTTGCCCGTCGCACCCACCAGCAGCGGTAGCCTGGTCCCACTGGGCGCGGTGATCTTCAATTCCCTCTTCGATTCCGTCACATCTACTATTGTTACGTGGTCCCCGTTCAATGCGCCCAGGAAAACGGTCTCCTGAACCCTTTCCGCCAGCTCCTCCATGGGTTTCCGGGCAATTTCCCTCACGTCTTGCCGCACAAAGGCCCTCCGCCCCAGCTCCAAAAGCGTATAGCCTAGTGAAAACCTCTTCGTGACGGGATCTCGAACCAACACCCCTAACCCCTCCAGGGTAGTGGCTATGGCAAATACAGTTCCCTTGCTCAGTCCTAATCCCCTGGAAAGCTCGCTGATGGAGATGTCCATGCGCGATTCGGAGATGATTTCGAGCATCCTGAAGGCCTTGGTCACTGAGGGAACAGAGTAACGGTCTATAGGCATATGTTCACCATACTGAACGAACTGATCCCATTTATACCAAGAAACCTTTTTACTGTCAAGGATTTTTTGAGGAAAACTGGAAAGGGAGCTCTTCGCGCTCAGAGCTCTCTTTCCAGTTTTTCAGTGACTGTCTTTTTACATTTTTTTCTTTCATCATCCCGATTTTTTCCTTGACAAAAAGGGCAAATATGATACTATTGTACCAATTTTTGTTCTATATATTGAACAATACGTCGACAGAGGAGGCCCCCGTCATGAAGATCGATAAGGTCATGACCGGCACACGGGATGGAGAGGTGAGGTGTCTGTCGTGCTTTGCCCGTTTTTGGCCCAAAAGGGGGACGGATAGGGCAACGTGCCCACAATGCGGCATGGAGTGGCGCATCTCCTGGCCCTTCCCCAGGACGGCCAAGGTGAGGGGACCGGTCTGGGAGAAATATCCCAAACCGGATTAAGATAAGAACGACGGCCGGGTTGCATGGATTCCCCTTCCGAGGGAAAAGAACCATAGGGGACTCATGAAAGGAGGAACAGATACATGGCTTTGAACCGCAAGATCGCCTACATCGACTTGACGAGGCGTGAGATCGAAACCAAACCCATCCCCATCGAAATCCGCAAGAAATGGATCGGAGGACGGGGATTGGACGCATATCTGCTCTACAACCACACGAAAGGGGGTATCGACCCATTGGGCCCGGACAATGTGGCCATTATCAGCGCGGGACTCCTGGTGGGAACCCTTGCCTCGGCTTCCGCCCGAACCCATATCATGGGAAAATCTCCCCTGACGGGAGGCGTTGGTTCCGCGAATATGGGGGGTTTCTTCGCTCCGGAGCTGAGATGGGCCGGCTTCGACCACCTCGTTATAAAGGGAAAGGCAAAAGACCCCGTATACATCTGGATCAATAATGGGGAAATCCAGATCCGCGATGCCAAGAACGTTTGGGGTGCGGGTATATACGATACGCAGGATATCATCCGAAAAGAGCTGAGGGATGAGGAGGTTCAATGTCTGTGCATTGGCCCTGGCGGTGAACGGCTCGTCCGATTCGCCAATGTGATGACGGGCCACAAGAATTCCGGAGGCCGTTCGGGAATGGGGGCGATTCTGGGCTCGAAAAACCTCAAGGCAGTTGCAGCACGAGGGACTATGGATATCGAGATTGCACATCCCGAAGAGGCCCTGGAGTACAACCGGGAGATCATAAACCAGGTGATCTCCACGAAGGTCTCCCAGATCATGCAGCGCTGGGGAACCATGTTCATCTACGGGGTGACCAATACGACGGGGATCATTCGTACCCGCAACTTCCAGCTCAATCAGCTCGTGGGGGGAGATGATATCGAGTGCGAGAATATTGATAAGGTCTCCATCGGCTACGACGGCTGCTTCGGCTGCCAGGTTCACTGTCGACACCGGTATATCATCAAGGAGGGGCCCTATGCGGGCACGTACACCCAGGGGCCGGAATATACGAGCCAGGGTGCCTTCGGGGCCGAAGTAGGCTGTAACAACATGAACACGATCCTCGTGGGAAACCATCTCATAAACGACTACGGCCTGGATACCCTCGAGATCGGCTCCATGATGGCATGGGCCTTCGAGCTCTATGAAAAGGGAATCCTGACGGATAAGGACACCGATGGATTAAAATTGACCTGGGGAAACGACGAGGCCGTTATCGAATTGGTCCACCGTATCGCCAGGCGGGAAGGGATCGGCGACATCTTGGCCGAAGGTCCCCTCAGGGCCGCCGAGAGAATCGGCAAGGGGTCGGAGAAGTACCTGATCCACGTCAAGGGGATGAGCAACCTCCACTCCGACGAAAGGCCCACCCCGAGCCTCGCCTTGGGCATTGCCACGGGGACGAGGGGATCGGATCACCTCAGGAGCCGCCCGGCCATCGACCTCTACAACCTCCCCATGGAGGTATTGGATCGGGTCTATCGGCAGCCGGATGGCTATGACGGGCCCCTGACCAACGACTACACGAAATACGAGGGAAAAGCCCGGATGGTCTTCTGGCAGGAGATGAACTACATGGCCGTTGATTGTACCGGCATATGCAAGTACCACACGGTTTTCCTGAGCCCCAACCACCCGACCTTCCCCGAGTTCGCCAAATTAATCTATCTCAACACCGGCTTGGAATTCACGCCGCTGGAAATATGGAACGTGGCCAATCGTGCTTATACCATGGAGAGGCTCTTCAACATCCGGGAGGGGTTTACCCGGGACGACGACTGGCTGGTCGATCGATACTTCGATGAGAAGACCAGGGCCGGACTGCCGGTAGTCCGCGGCAAATCCATCGACAGGAAGAAGTTCAAGGGGATGCTTGACGAATACTACCGGCTGCATGAATGGGATGAAAACGGGGTACCTACGCCGGAGTTCCTCAAGAAGATGGGGATAGATAAGGAACCGTCCCACAAACTATAGAAGACGTGATTCGTGTCCGTTGTCCGTGTCCGCCATGCATTGCGGTGAAAGCAGCCACGATTTACGGAACACGGTTAACGAACTACGGATACGAGAATCGATGATAAATGTCAAAGTCCAAAATCCAAATGACAAATGACCGGACAGGAACACGTTCCACGGACACGAGCACGAAACAAAATGACAAAGCTCAAATGTCAAATGACAAATAACTGATAACCACCACCGAGCAACGCTTCACAGACACGCATCAGGGGGAGGAAAGGTTATGGAAAGGATACTCATCATCGACCATGAAAAGTGCACCGGATGCAGGCTCTGCGAGTTGGTCTGCTCCGTGAAACATACGCGGGTCAGCAACCCTTCAAAATCCAGGATCAGCGTGATGAAATGGGACATGGAGGGCTTCTACCTCCCCATGGTCTGCCAGCACTGTCAGGATGCCCCCTGTATGGCCGTCTGTCCGAAAAACGCCATCTACCGGGATGAAGAGCTCAACAGGGTCATGGTCGATTATGATCTCTGCATCGGGTGCAGGATGTGCATGACCGCATGTCCATTCGGTGCCATGGGCTTCGATGCCAAGGGAAAGAAGGTCTTTAAATGTGATCTGTGTGATGGCGACCCTTACTGCGTGAGCTTCTGTGATATGAAGGCCATCGATTATGTGGAGGCAAGCAGTGCCAACCTCAAGCGAAAGCGGGAGGCTGGAAGCCGCTTCTCAGAGCTGATGCGAAAATACGCAGGATGAGGCCGTTCCTCGTGTCCGTGAGGTTCGTGCTCGTGCTCGTGGACCGTGTCCGTAACGAAGTGATACGGGCCGTTTATTTCTTCTATTACGTGCGGGAAAGAAGCGACGAAATGAAGGTGAGGATAGAGATTGTGGGAGTCCCGATGTTATCGGACATAATTGGGAAGAAGAAGTTCGACTTCACCGTCCCGGGGAAAACCATAAAGGACCTCATCGAGGAACTGATTCGAAAATACGGGATAAGGCTCCGGAAGGTCCTCTACGGCGAGAAGGGGATCTTTGACCCCATGATACAAATCGCCCTCAACGGGGAGAAGTGGATTCCCGCGGATCGGCATGACACAATCCTCAAAGAGGACGATACCATCATCTTCATGATACTTCTGGCCGGGGGGTAATCGTAGCTCCTTTATAAAATGGTGTGGGCAACCACCAATCTCTGCACCTGGTTCGTCCCCTCGTAGATCTGTGTAACCTTGGCATCCCGCATCATCCTCTCCACGGGAGACTCCCGCGTCAAACCATGCTCCTCCATTATCTGAACGGCCTCGGCGGTAACCTTCATGGCCACGTCTGAGGCGAAGTACTTGGACATGGCGGAAAATTTCTCCACGCCTACCCCTTTGACCCCCTGATCGAGCATGGAAGCGGTCTTATAGACCAACGCCCTTGCTGCCTCTATCTGCGTATCCATATCCGCTATCATGAATTGTATCCCCTGATATCGGGTGAAGGGCCGTTCGAACCGGATCCTCTCGCGAGCAAAATCCAACGTGCAATCGAGGGCTCCTTGGGCAATGCCCACGGCCTGGGCCCCGATACCGGGCCGGGACATATTGAGCGTCCGCATGGCGATTCGCCAACCCCGACCCTCGAATCCAAGCAGATTGGCTCTGGGGACCTTAGCGTTCTCCAAGATGAGCTCCGTCGTCGCGGAACCTCTCATCCCCATCTTGTTCTCCTTTTTGCCGATGATGAGGCCCTCCGTATCCTTTTCCAGCACGAAGGCGGTGATACCGCCGATCCGCTGCTGAGGATCTATTGTCGCGAATAGGGAGTAGAAGTCGGCAATCCCCCCATTGGTGATAAAACACTTCCTGCCGTTGAGAATATAGTAATCCCCCTGGAGGGTCGCCCTCGTCCTGATGGAGGCGGCATCGGAGCCCGAGTCCGGTTCTGTTAAGGCGAAACCCATCAGCTTTGTCTCCTGCGATATGGACTCGTAGTATCTCCTCTTTTGGCCGATATTTCCCCCGACCATAATGGGCATGGTTCCCACAGCGTGGCAGAGGACGAGCAGGGATGAGGACGCACAAACGCGGGCGATCTCCTCTATAACAGTGCAGAAACAGGTGATGAGCCCATCAGTGCCGCCGTAGTGCTCGGGGAGCATCAGGGATAGAAAGCCCTCCTCAGCAAATACCTCGATGAGGTCCTGGGGAATATCCTCCCGGGCATCGATATCAGTCGCCCTGGGGGCCACCATTTCAGTGGCAACCTCCCGTGCTCGCTCCTTCAGCTCATCCCTCTTCTTCTCCAAGTCGTCCATCGCCTCAACTCCCTTCAGTAGAAACATATAAAAATCAATAATAGCCTCTCATGATACCAGTGTCAAATGCCTATAAGGTGATCTCTAAGTTCCGAAAAGGAGCTCTGAGCGAATTGCGGTGATGCGGTGCTGCAGTCGGACAGACACGGACAACGAGCACGATCCTCTGATGCGGTCTTCCGTCCGCCGTCTTCGGTCCTAATCATCACGAACAACGGGCACGGACACGAAACACGAACAGTGAGCGAAGGGACAATGGTTTTTCTCTCATAAGAACATTTTCTGAGCAGCGAAGAGCGACTTTTCCGCAAATTTCATAAAAACACTATTTGTCCTTCCATACGGGCTTCCGTTTTTCAAGAAAGGATTTCAGACCCTCGGTTGCGTCCTCGGTCCTCATCAGCTCATCCAGGTAGATTCTCTCGATTCGCCTCAATCCTCCTTCAGCGTCGTCACACAACCCCTCGATGGTTGCCTTCTTCGTCAGCCGGAGAACGACGGCGCTATGGCGAGCAATGTCACCGACGAACTGTTTCACCTCTTCTTCCATGGAATCCTCCGAGACGACCCTATTGATCAAACCCATCTCCAGGGCATCCCGGGCTCCAACGGTCTTTCCCGATAGGATGAGCTCCATGGCCTTCTTCCTACCGATGATCCTGGGGAAGATAAGGGCAGCTATGGGAGGGAAAACCCCCACTATGACCTCGGGTTGGCCGAATGTACTCCTCTCGGTGGCAAGTACCATGTCACAGTAGAGGGCCAGCTCACAACCGCCTCCAAGAGCTGAACCATTCACGACCGCGACCGATGGGGCTTGGAGCTCATCCATGAGCCGAAACATTCCGTGGAAGGTCTCAATCATCTTTTTCACCGTATCTCCCAGGTGCTCTCCCACGTCCACTCCCGCTGAAAAGGCCTTCCCCTCAGCCCGAAACACGAGCACCTTCAACCCCTTCTCATCCCTGAAATACCGAAGGGCTCGGTTAATCTCCTCCATCATCTCGATATTGAGGATGTTCACGGGCGGCCGGTTTAGGGTGATGCTTCCAACACCGCCCGCCATTTCCGTTCGAATATGCTGAAAGGACATCGCTCCTCACCTCCCCAAGGGGCTTGGGACTTTTATAATCAAACAACTGGGTTGTGTCAATGGTTTTGGTTAGGAAGTTTCCGGACTTTGTCGAGGACAACACCATTGTCCATGAGCGAAATTCTCAGATACCTGGAAATTCGGAAAAGGAGCTCTAAGCGAATTGCGGTTCTCGGTGTTGCAGTGCTGCAGTCGGACCGATACGGACACGAACCACATACGGGCTTCATGAGCACGGACACGATCCTCTAACGCGGTCTGCCGTCCGCGGTCTTCGGTCCTAATCATCGCGAACACGTTTCACGAGCACGGACACGAACTCTGAGCGGAATGGGTTTTAGGCAACAACCCCTGAAGACCTGCCCCCATATCCCTCACTTGGGCTTCGGCATCACCATCTCCGCGAGTTCATCGTCGTAGATGTGCCCCTTGGCAATCTGCCTCCTGTATTCTAGGAAATCGATGGTGCCTGAGCCCGTCTCCTTCTGGGTGTTGAAGGTGTTAAACCCGAGCCAGGCCTCCATGTTCATATTGGCGGCCAGCCAGTAAATGGCGTGAACCTTGGTATTATCCCACCAGAACTTCTTCTTTATACGGATGGTCTCGATGGTCTTCATGAGACACAAAGGCATCAGGTTCGCAAAGGTCCATGCCATGTTGTTGACCGTGGCATCCAGGAGCGAAAAATCCGTCTCCAGCGTCTTGAGCACATCCGTCCCTTTTTTTGCCTCTTCCCCGGTCTTGTATTCCCCGTAGACAATCTCACCGTTATCCACATATTTGTCGGTGATCACCCTTGGGTCCCTCACCCAATTTCCATCCTTATCCTTCTTGATGGGAAGGGCCTTGGTGATGAGGCCTAACCTCTCCATCTTATAGGCGCTCCATGGGGTGTTTGAGACACAGTTCCACATGGCCTGTTCCATGGTCAAATTCCACGGCAAAAAGTCGGTCGACCCGCCGTCAGGGGTCGATCCAACCCTCGTCCCTGCCTGGCCGAAGGCCGCCGTGTCGGCGGCTACGGTCAGGTCACAGGCCTGACCGATTTCCTGCCCACCGGCGATCCTCATCCCGTTACACCGGCAGATCACCGGCGTGCGGCATTTGATGATCCCGTCCACCATGTTGGAGAAGAGATCCATGTAGTCGGCATATTCCTTGGGCCTTAGGGTGTAGTACTCCGCATATTCCTTCGTATTTCCACCCGAGCAGAAAGCCCTGTCCCCCACTGCTGTGAAGATAGTGGCCACAACCGTTTTGTCCATGGAGGCCCTGTGAAAGCCCGCAATCACCCCCTTCACCATCTGTGTCGTATAGGAGTTATATTGGACGGGGTTATTTAGGGTGATCCATGCGGTGTAGAGCCCCTCCACCTCGTTCCCCTTGGGATCGAGCAGGGGTTTCTTCTCAAACATGGTGCATGGGGGCTCCGTGCCGAAGAATTCCTCCCCGAAAAGGTTATGATCTTTGGGCTCATTATCCCTCACTAACCAGTCTAAAGCCATCTCTTACCCTCCTTTCTCTGCCTTCCCCTGTTTGCCTAGCTCCCCATGAAAGGGATGCCGAACTCATTCTCGCCCAGGGATTAGAAATCAGGGGTGAGGACGATGCGTTTGGTAAATTTGCCCTCGTGTTGGTCATGAAAGACCCCTTGAATCTGGCTCATGGGACGGGTTTCCAAGAAGGGCTCGATCTGAACCTGGCCCCTCAGGACCATATCCAAAACCACCGGATAGTATTTGGGCAGGCAGCCCCACGTCCCGATGATATCGGCATCGAAGGCCATGAGTCGGGAAATGGAGTATTCGTTTTTCTGCATGCCAAATCCAATGACCACCAGCTTTCCGATGAAGGACAACAGCGTCAAGGCGATCTCCTGCCCTGCTGCCGTTCCGGTAATTTCGAATATCTTCCACCCATAGTTGTGGGGCAAGCCATTGGCCTTGCAGACCTCACGAAATTCGCCCTGGACGTCCTTTGGACCCTTGTCGGTTGAATTGATGGTGAAATCGACGCCATATTTCAACGCCCGTTCCAATTTCTCCGGGTTCCGGGCAACCCCAATCACCGCCTTTGCCCCCAAGGCCTTGGCCACCTGAGCCATGTAAACACCGACTCCTCCCGTCACACCGATGATCACGACAAGATCACCCTCTTTCAGATCCGCCCTCACTGCGGCCTGGTAGGGCGTTGTGGCCGCATCGGCTATGACGGCCAGGTGGGAAAGGGGAATTCCACCGCGGTCTTCCACCACACAGAGATCCTCGGCGGGGACGACAATATGCGATGAAAACCCTCCCATATTCCCCAGGCTATTGCCGGGCATCTTCTGGGCAAGACACCTATTCCCCCTCCCCTGGGCACAAATGGGACAACGGTTGCAGGGCATAACCGCCGGAATGATCACTTCCTTCCCGATCATATCCTTTTTCCCCGCGACAACCGTCCCGCTGATCTCGTGGCCCAGCGTCAACGGCGGTTTGGTGACCGTGGGAACGCCATCGTAGAAATATCCAAGGTCCGTGTGACAGACACCACAACCAGCTATCTCGACGAGGACTTCGCCTTCCTGGAGCTCCGGAACGGGAATATTGGTCCTCTCCAGCTTACCCTCGGTAACCCTTCCCGTCTCCCTATCCTTGGCCCAGGGTTGAACCATCTGCCACGTCTCGATCTGTTTGGGTATGTCGGCCATTGTTCACCTCCCATCTTCTCCGTGTTCGATATGAATCCCTACTCCTCTTTTGCCATTAGCTTTCCAGCACCTCTTCTGGGCTTGTTGCCCATATCCCTGGAGCGAACATTAAAGAATTTTTGATAACCATTCTTAGTGAAACGAAACGGCCGCAAATCCAACTGTCTGAGCCCAAAGGGCCCGGTATGGGAACGAAGTAGCGCCGAACAGGTGCTCTTTGCAGTGAAGCGAACTCTAGAATGGTCAAAAATTCTTTTCAGAGAGCGAAACGGGTTTTGGGCAACAGCCCCATCTAGGTTAACCCGTAACCCCCATCTACACAGAGGAGCTGACCCGTGACGTAGTTGGACTCATCCGATGCAAGGAATACGAAGGCTGGACCAATGTCCTCCGGTTCCGCATACCTGTTGAGGAGGATTCGCCTCATATAAATCTCACGCAGCTTTGGATCTTCTTGGAGCTTCTTAGTCATGTCGGTGGCCACGATTCCCAGCGAAATGACGTTTGCCGTCACATGATACCTGGCCAATTCCCGCGCACAGGACTTGGTGAAGGAGATCAATCCCCCCTTGGCGGCGGCATAATTGATTTGACCCGTTGTCCCGACAATCCCCGCTACCGAGGTGACGTTGATGATCTTCCCGTAGTTCTGCTCCATGAAGTGGCGGCTCGCCGCCTGCGTGCAGAGAAATGCGCCCTTCAGGTGAATATCAACCACCTCATCCCATTGCTGCTCAGTCATCTTATGGAGCATAGCCGGATTTGAAATCCCGGCATTGTTCACCAAGATGTCGGTCCTCCCGAACCGATCCAAACATGTCGCGATGAGTCGCTCCGCATCCTCCTTGACGGCAACATTCGCTTTCACCGCTATGGCGTCGCGGCCCATCTTCCTCAGCTCCGATACCACTTCGCTTGCGGCCTCCTCATTCCTCACGTAGTTGATGACCAGATCCGCACCTTCCCCTCCAAAGGCCAAGCTGACAGCCCTGCCCACACCCCTTCCCCCTCCGGTCACAACGGCCTTCTTCCCCTCCAACCTCATCGTCCCCTTCGCTCCTTTTGCGGGTTCAAAACTTCAGCTCCAAGTTGATCATATCCCCTCGCTGAAATCCCATGGCGTACTCATGCCGGTTGTCGTACCACTCTTGGAACATCTCGATCATGACTCTCTTCCTCCTTGGCCACTGGATCGCTCAACTGTGGGGACCATTTCAGGTGAATGGGGAACGTCTGAATATACTGAATTCGCGGGCTTATGGAGCTTGTGCAATTTATAACAATCTTATCCGACAAAAAAAACCCTGTCAAGGCATTTTAACCATGAACCTCCTTCCATGACAAACAGGAAAGTCACCCGACAGGGCCATTGCTGCCATTTCTCAACCTTGCCGAATCGGAGAAACTATGCCGACTTGTTACTCAATAATGGCAATGACGGTTTCGGCGTCAATCTCCTGACCGGCCTCAACCTTAATCTCCTTAACAACCCCGCTCACCGGTGCCACAACCGGCATTTCCATCTTCATCGCTTCAAGGGTGGCGATCTGGTCGTTTTCGTTGACCTGATCTCCCACCTTGACCTGAACCGATATGATCTTTCCGACCATGGGTACTGTTACTTCCGTAGCCATATCCACCCTCCTGTCTTCACTAATGCTTCGAAGCGAATCCCCGCTCTCATCCTCTCCAACGCCTGCTCGCCTGTTGTTGAGCTACTAGTCCTTCCGCATGCCCAGGGCATAGCCCGCGATGATGAACTTCTGAATGTTACTGGTTCCCTCAACGATTTGATACGATTTAGAATCCCTCAAGAGGCGTTCAACGGGGTATTCCGTCGAGAATCCATAGGAACCGAAAATCTTCACCGACGTATTGGCTGCCGCCACCGCGGCCTCGGCGGCGAAATACTTCGCCAGGGAAACCTGGAGGGTATTTCGCACCCCCTGATCCCTCATCCAGGCCGCTCGATAGACCAGGAGTTTGGCCGCCTCATGTTCGACCACCATGGTTGCAATCTGCTCTTGAATCATCTGAAATTCCGCGATGGGCCTTCCGAATTGTATCCGCTCATTGGCATACCTTGTTGAGTGCTCGATACAGGCACCGCCGACACCTACAGCCCTTGCCGCGGAGGAAAGCCTGGTGGAATCCAGCATGTTCATACAGATCTTGAATCCCCCGTTCTTCTCCCCGATGAGGGCATCCTTGGGAATCCTCGCCTCCTCGAAAATGATCTCCCCCGTGGGTGCACAATACAGGCCTAGCTTCGTCTCTATGGCATTCTGGGTAATTCCAGCAGTATGCATATCCACGATGAAACACGAAATACCCCTGTGCTTCAACTCCCTGTCGGTGGAGGCGAAAATAATCCCCACATCCGCAACGGGAATCCCTGATATCCACATCTTCGAGCCGTTCAGGACCCATCCATCATCGGTCTCCTTCGCCGTCGTCTTCATGCTGGCCACATCGGAACCCGTATCCGCTTCCGTCAGGGCGAAGCACCCAAAGGTATCGGCGTTGATCAATCCGGGGAGATACTTCTCCTTCTGTTCCTCGGTCCCCCAATTTAAAAGCACCGTCTGGGGCCCAAAAATCTGAAGGTTGAAGGGCAGGCCATACGAGGGGGAAATCTTGGCAATTTCCTCCGTCATCACCGTGGCGCTCAATGTCCCGAGCTCGTTCCCCCCATACTTCTCCGGCGCTATACACCCGAAGAAGCCCAGCTTGCCCATCTCCTTGACGATCTCGGGACGGAATCGGTGCTCCTTTTCGTCC
>Ga0209636_10000266_pt1 | contig 47305 bp, 56 predicted proteins | sample DeeMarSWOR152_54_FD_187464 | JGI IMG/M metagenome (GOLD analysis project Ga0209636, IMG submission 187464) | Marine sediment microbial communities from White Oak River estuary, North Carolina - WOR-1-52-54 (SPAdes) (version 2) | ecosystem: Environmental > Aquatic > Marine > Intertidal zone >...
ATAACCCTCATTTTCAGTGGACCACGCCAAATTACAGGAGCTTCATCGCTTGGAAGCAGAAAGTCCATTGACACAACCTTGATGCCCAAGCGAGCAGTAACGGGAAAAATCATCCCTGCCGGTCCACCTACAAGCTTCTGTCCTTTTAAGCCCAGCATTTTCGGCACACAGGGTCCATGGATGTCTGCATCAAGAACGCCAACTTTATCCGTGTGCCCTTGTAATGCAAAGGACATAGCAAGATTCACGGTAATGGTGCTCTTGCCAACTCCGCCCTTACCGCTTATGACCGCTATTTTATGCTTAATCTTACTCATCTTCATTTTGAGCCTTTGCTCTTGTTCCGACTCTGCTCTCTTCGGTTCGTTATACTCATTAGGCTTCGAACTTGATTTTGGCTTTGGATCATGCGCTTCATTCGTTTTTACTTGTTTCTCAGTGTCCATCATTGACTTCACCGTTTCATGAAGAAAGAGTTTAATACATAAACCATATTAATACTTTATGTTTATAAAATAAACTAATAACCAAGCTGGCGCATGCTAATAATATTTTTTCAGTGGGTTCAAGGGATCTGTTGCTAATTTCACTTGACGGGAAACAAGCAAGCCTTTCCAGTTTTGTATGCTTAACTTTCCTCTCAGTCTTTCACCACGCAAATGGCGCAGTTGAAGGTCATAGATCATTGCGCGGTCCTGTGGACTCTCAAGCCGAAGCATCTGCTCTAAACTTAGATTTTCAAAGACCCTCTTTATCGGGCGTATAGAATTACCGTGACACGAAATAGCCACATTTCCCGGATTCTGCCCAAGCCAATCTCTCAGCTGTTCCAGAAACGAAAGCACCCTTTTTTCAACCATTCTCAGGCTTTCTCCCTTGGGTGGAGCTAACTCGTAGCCTCTGTGAATCTGAGCAAAACAGTTAGAGTCTGCACGTGCAACTCTTCCCTTGCTTCTTCCTTGGAGCAAGCCATAGCAACGTTCGATAAGTCGATCATCCCTATAAACTGGAACGGGAGGGTGGGCTTCAAGTACGATTTCAAGGGTTTTCCGGGCTCGTCTAAGATGCGAGGTGAAAGCATAATCGATTCGGTACCGCTTAAGCTGCTCAGCGATCTTCTGTGCCTGCGCAAGTCCCTTTGAAGTAAGTTCTGAATCACGCCAGCCCGAGAATATTCCACGACGATTATCAAACGTCTCAGCGTGTCTGAAAACAAACAATTTGCAACTCATCAATCTCGCCCGAAATTATAACATGAATACTTCTTTTTACGAACTAAGAGACAATGCCAAATCATGTTTTAACCCAGTAATTATTAAGGTGCAGGTTAATAGCTTATTGACACGCTTTTTTGTTTGAGCCTTGGCTTTTCTGCTTATGTAGCACCAAGTATCGGTCCATACTTCTCAATTACGGGTTTAGTTTTGCTAACCCCCTGTAGTCTGTTGGCGCGCACGGGATTAACGTGTTTTTTTCTCTCTCGCTCACCAAAGAAAGGAGGACCTTTTTGCACTTCCAACTGGAGAATGCGAACCCTTACTGCGTCCACAAGTTCTTTCCTGCAGGAGTCTGCCGCCAAGTGCCGCTCACACATTTTTATGTCATCTATACTTTGGGCTAGCTCAGCGTCACCTATTACGTCCCTTATCCAATTCTGAAAATCTCCCCGCTCAAAATGAAAAACGATGGCTTCAGAACACACGTATTGAAGTGCATTAGCAAATTCCTCCAAGCTGCACGCGCTTACTCCGCAATAATCCCCGACGGCCGTGTAGAAATGAAAACCTTGTGCATGAGGTACAACACGCAACGGATCTTTGATCTTATTACTACTCTTAACCATATACACGACCCCACCACCTAGTTTAGCGCGCGTACTTTGAAGTGTGTGCCGCCAATGGACAGGATGCGCTATTCTTCCACTGTTATAGCGGCAGTAGGACATGAAGTCACACAAGTCATGCAAAGAATGCAGTCGTCTGCTCTGACGGGCACGGATTTCTTTGAGTCTGGATAATCAGGAAGGTCTTGAAGCTCAAACACCAAAGCAGGACAGTTGTCAACGCATGTCCCACACCCATTGCACTTGGTTCAGTCAACCTTAACCTTTGGCATTGCTTTAATCCTTCTCCATCTCTACACGAATTTCATTCTTTACGAAATAGAACAAGTGGCTTGGTTGCTTCTTTTCTCGAAATTTTCTTAATTTCAACTGCGTCAAAATCTTTGAAGCTCTCAGATTGTTCAGAAGCTTGAGTTTCTTCTAGAACAAAATGTATTTCACCATTGGGAGAATCAACCCTGTGTGCCCTTACCCTTTCCATAACTCCTACACTTCAAATACCTAACGCGCGCTAGTAGTTTAATACGTAAACCTTATTAATACTTTATGTTTATAAAATAAACTGAGGCTGACTGTTTGGACGACATCAACCGAAAAATAATCTCGCAACTTCAACTAGACGGAAGAACAACATTACAAGAATTGGCTAAGATTACCGGATTCACAAGCATGGGAACCAAAAAAAGGCTACAAAAACTTCTGGATAAAGACACAATTAAAATTTCTGCTTTACTAAACCCCAAATCCCTCAAACTCCATCCAGCGATTATCATGCTGGAAATGGAAAGCGCCGAAGCAATGCAGAACCTAATTGACCGATTCAAAGACTGCCCCCGAGTAATTCACATATTCAAGGCAATAGGCGGTTACAACCTAATCGCCCTTGTGGTCGCAGAAAATCAAGACACGCTTGAAAGCATTTCTATTGAGAAATGCTCGCTAAGGAGTAGCCAAGGAATACGCAGATCCGAATTTTACCCAATAGGCGATGTGTACTTTTCTCCGTTCCTTCAAATAAGAGAACACCTTACACACAAAGAAAAAACTCGTACACCCTGCAATGTGGATTGCAGCCCGTGTGCGAGATACCAAATTCAGAAGTGCGTCGGTTGCCCCGCAACCACTTATTACAGAGGCACACTCTAGCAGGGGAACATTTTAAAAAATGAATGCAACAGGCGAGAAGCCAAGTAATAAAGAATTCAAAGTCAGAGAAGCCGCTGCCGTAGAGATAATTAGTCTGGTTGATAACTCCGTGGATTTTCTTTCCACAATCGACAACAAACGGGTCCAGTCCTTTAGACAGTGGACACGAGAACATTATGGTCAAGAATGGGCTAGAACGCATACTCAGTTGCCCCTCGCTGAGCATGGATTTTCAATGCTAATCCGAGTTTTCAACGAAGGAAAATCAAACAGCATTTTGTTTGACACAGGAGGAAGTGCCGAAGGGATTGTTGAAAACGCGAAGCGAATGGGCATAAACCTAAGCGAAGTAGAAGGCATTGTTCTATCTCATGGGCATTACGACCATTTCGGCGGACTGCTGTCCACAGTCAAAGCCGTTAACAAAGTAGACTTACCCATAATTGTCCACGAGGACATGTTTGAGACGAGAGGAACAAGGCGTTCAAACGGAACAATTCGAAGATATCCGAAGTTCCCAACAGAAGCACAGTTAAGTCCAGCTCGAATTGTCCGCACGAAGCAGCCTTCTCTAATAGCTGGCAAAATGGTTTGCATAACTGGTGAAATTCCTCGAAAAACAAGTTTTGAAACAGGCTATACGCCACATAGAATTTTCTTGAATGGTTCGTGGCAATCTGACCCTTTAATTCGGGATGAACGCGCAATCGCAATCAACATCAAAGGAAAAGGCTTAGTAGTCCTCTCTGGGTGTGCCCACGCGGGCATAATAAACACAATATCCTACGCGCAGCAGATTACGGGAACAGAGAAAGTTCACGCCGTAATGGGAGGCTTTCACCTTGCCGGAAAAGAATTCGAGAATAGAATCCAGCCAACTATTAAAGAGCTGCAGAGAATAAACCCCAAGTTAATCGTGCCCTCACATTGCACGGGATGGAGAGCGATGTGCGCCATAGCCAAAACATTTCCGAAGGCTTTCGTATGGAACAGTGTTGGAAATTTCTACAAATTCTGATTAATCTATCAAGGCAAGCTCTTGGTTTGTTTCTGCATGAATGGTTAAATAGCCATTTCCCGAAGTTTAACGGAGTTGGGTTCATTGATAAGGAAGGGACCTTTGTACATTTTGCCTTGGCGATGCACTTTCGCCTGTGATAGCAGTTGCTTACATTGCGCTTCCGCGGCAAAACCCCCTTTCCCAGATGAAATGGGCACTCAGGGCGCTATGCGTCTTGTAGATGAAGTGTACGATTTCGGAGCAAGCTGGCTGGGAATAAGCGGCGGAGAACCACTGTTGCGCAAAGACCTTTTTGAAATAGTGCAATATGCTAAGCGAATTGGTTTGAACGTAAGTATTATTACAGATGGGCGTCTCCTTGACAGTAAAGCCTTTGAGAATATTGTCAAGAATGAAGTTCGCGTGTCGATTAGCATAGATGGCGCGGAAACAACAAATGATTTAATTCGAGGGAAAGGAGCTTATGCAGCCGCAGTCTCTGCAATTGCGAAATTATCAGGTGCAGGACTGCTGAATTGTCTCGTATACACGTTTGCCAATGTTAACGAAACTAGCACAAACGTTAACGTCAGTGATTTCACGCATGTGCTTGATTTGGCGGAAAACTACGGCGCCAGATGGGTGATTTATCATGGTTTCATTCCCTACAGTAGAGACGAAAAAAGCCTTAAGGTGGATCCGTCACCACAGCAGTATGAATGGGCTTGGAACCAACTTTACGATTTACGTTCAACATACAAGGGTAAACCCGAAATCAACGTCTACTGCCCGTTCTTTGCCCGCATCGCCAAACAGAGGGGATTACCCGATTTCGACAAATGGTTCAACCATTTCTTCCTCGGCAGATGCTTCTTCGGCAAATTCATTAGCATAGCAGAAAACGGAGACGCTATACCCTGCAGCTTCAATGATGTCCACAGGTTCGGGAACGTCAAAGACAAATCACTTAAGACAATTTGGAACGAACTCCAAACTTCCGAATTCTTCTCAAAAGTTAGAGACAAAAGCAACCTAAAAGGTAAGTGCGGGGTTTGCGAGTACCGCGAAATATGTGGTGGATGTCGTACTGCGGCAGAGTTCTATACGGGTGATGTTTTCGGGTCTGACCCGAGATGTGTTTATATTCCTAAAGTCTTGCGTGAAAAATAACGAGGGTTGCGAACACAGGTTATGTAGGCTCAACTAGAAAAGTGGCGATAAACGATTACATGTGAATCCTAAGTTGAGAAGTAATCCTTCCGAGTTTCTAATTTAGTATCGTGACTTTAACCTCAGATATCTGTTCATTGACTTTCAAGGCTTCAATTAGAGACCTTATTACCTGAGCGTCTCCTCTGGCCACGATAATTTCTACGCAGTTTCCTTCTTCGATGTGTGTATGAAGAAACGTTAGGACCACAGGACCAAAGTTGTGTTGGACATCTGTTATCTGAGCCCTTTTAGCCTCCCGTCGGTAAACAATCGTTATGATTGCTGTTATTCTTCCTTGAAGTTCACTGAGCCTTCTGCTTTCAGACATGTAAGCCCTTAAGGCTTGTCTAATTATCTCGGATCGATTCGCAAAACCTTGTTCTCTTAAGTAGCGGTCAACCTTCTCTAGCAGGCTCTTCGGAATTGAAAGACTTACGATGCTCATGATTATTAAGAAACTTCCTTTTAACATATAAAGTTTTATTAAAAAATATGGAAGAATTAATAAACATGTTTAGGCTACAGGTTTTAGGAACACCACATGATCGCTTGGCTACTAGGCTTAACAAGTGTAATTATCATCAGCGCAATCTCCCTAACGGGCATACTAGTCTTATGGTTAAAAGACCAACAGCTCAAAAAAGTACTCCTATACTTAGTCAGCTTCTCTGCGGGAGGGCTATTCGGAGACGCGTTTATCCATCTAATCCCCGAAGCAATGGAAGAAAGCAATGTCGGAACTTCCATATCGCTGCTAATCATTTTTGGCATCCTTTCTTCTTTCGTTGTAGAAAGATTCCTTCAGTGGAGACACTGCCACATACCAACCTCCAGCGAGCATCCTCATTCTTTCGCGTACATGAACCTTTTTGGAGATGCAGTGCACAACCTCATAGACGGACTAATAGTCGGCGGCAGCTACCTGGCGAGCATTCCCATAGGCATATCCACGACGCTTGCAGTGATCTTCCACGAGATTCCTCAGGAACTCGGAGATTTCGGCGTCCTAATTCACGGCGGCTTCAACAAGAAAAAAGCGGTTTGGTTCAATTTCTTGACTGCCTTAACAGCAATACTCGGAGCTATTATCGTATTCGTTGTGGGCACTACTCTAGAAGGTTTTATCCCACTGTTGATACCTTTCGCGGCTGGCAATTTCATCTACATTGCAGGTTCAGACTTAATTCCTGAACTTCGCAAAGACGAACCTAATCCAAAAAAAGCAACGTTGCAGATAGTATCCATTACTCTTGGCGTTGTTATCATGCTATTGGTTCTGCTACTAGAGTAGCGCGCTGGGAGTTGAACCCAACCCCAAGTGGCGATATCTTCTGCAAAATCCGCCTTTTTTGTACGTTGCATTAAAATTCATGTTAGGAAGTGACAGATAACGGTCTGCATTAAGATGAGTAATGAAATATGTGACCTATTTTGACCCTTATGCACTATTTAGTGTGAGGACGCACAACACAACTCATGGCGAAAATGCTGGAAGCAGGCTATGTGTAAAGAATTATGAAGCTTGTTGGAGGATGCAAAGAGCAATTGATCAATGAAATACCAGAAACTTATGTGAAAAGCAAATTGGATTGCAGCAATATTAATTGGGCGTATGCGCTAAACTATTATCTTTCAATATAGATATTATATAGTTGAGTGACGTTTACTTGTTGACTATTGGCATAATCGGCAAGACAAATACTGGTAAAACGACCTTATTCAATGCAGCTACACTTCTAAACGCAAAAATATCCAATTTTCCATTCACCACAAAAAAGCCAAATATTGGCACGGCGTACGTCTGCGATATCTGTGTTTGCAAAGAGCTAGGCCTAAAGGATAATCCGTTGAATTCTACCTGTATAGATGGTTGGCGATATGTTCCGATAAAGATCATTGATGTGCCTGGATTGGTGAAAGACGCATGGATGGGTCGAGGACTTGGAAATCAATTTCTTTCTGTCATTGGACAAGCCGACGCGCTTATCCATGTAGTAGATGCTTCAGGTTCAATTGATGCTGATGGTAAGATAACCCAACCTGGAAGTGGTAATCCTGTGCAGGATGCCATTGACATCGAAATGGAAGTGAATAAATGGATCGCAGATATAATTGATCGCAACAGAGAGTTCATAATCCGCGAAGTATCTTCCTCATCTCTAGCAGAAGCTATTGCGAAATCCTTGTCAGCAATTAAAGTTAATCCGTTACAGGCATTTCAGGCTCTAGAGAGGTCAAAGCTTAAAAACGTTCCTTTCGGTAAGTGGAACCTCAATCAGACAATCAAATTTGCGGCGTTTCTCTTGCCAATTATCAAACCAACACTAATCATAGCAAACAAGATGGACATCCTCACCTCTGAGAACTACTTTGGAATGTTAACCGCTTACTATGGTCGTAGGTTAGTTGCAGCCTGTTCGGCAGAAGCTGAACTGGTCCTCAGAAGAGCAGAGAAGATGGGCTTACTTCAATATACACCAGGTCAAGAGAAATTCAGAATAAAGGAAAACGCGAAACTCACCGCAAAGCAACAGGCCGCTCTAAACTACATTGAAAAGAGAGTTATGGAAAAATGGATAAATACCGGTATCCAGCAAGCCCTTAACACTGTGGTTTTAAAACTCTTAAAAACTAATATGATTTACCCCGTTAGCGACGAATACAAGTACACAGATCATCATATGAATGTGCTTCCTGACGTGTACTTAATGCCAGATGGGGCAACTCCTGTTGACCTCGCCCGAAACATACATACAAGCCTTGCAAAGAACTATATTCTTGCAATCGATGCCAAGACAGGAATACGGCTCCCTAAGGATTACAATTTAAGACACAAAGATGTGATAAAAATAGTTACTCGACCTACAGCAAAACGAAGATAGCCAATGCTATGTAGACACCATCATCGTCTTTCAAATGTCCGAAATAAGTGTCCAAGGTTCAGGTCGAAGAGTTTTACCATGCCCCAGTTTTGTCTTCCACCAACTTAATATTTCATAGTTGGGTTATATATTTGGGTGATTTATTCTTGTTGAATGCTTGTGTATTGATCAGGACGTCGCATGGCAGATTTGAGGATGTTGTCGGAACGGTTAGCCGTTTGAAGTGCGTCAAACGGGTCTTTCCGACTCTCGGCAGGTACGATGTTGTGGTGGATCTTGAAGCTTCTGATTTTGAAGAGTTAGGCGGCACGGTGCTGAGGATGGGTAATATTGCCGGTGTGGTCTTTACTGAAACCCTCGTTGAGATAAAACATTAAGGAGGAAAAAGACGTATTGAATGCGTGTATACTGTTAAAGGTTGTGCCTACTCGAGCCAGCATGGTTCTAGACATAGTTAAGAAAGTTGCAGGTGTAAGGAAAGCGTACCATACATATGGAATTTTTGATTTAGTAGTTTTCGTTGAAGTTGAAGATTACAAGCAACTGCGGCAGATCACAACCGAGATTAACGGCGTCGAAGGCATAAGAAGCACTGAAACACTGCCTGAAGCCTAATTTTGCATTCCCATTTTTCTTTTCAATCTGCGTTCCTAGGCTATGTTCTGATTGAGAAAACGAGGTGTGCAAGGAATAAAGGCGGTTGAGTAAAGAATTAGAAGAATACTAAAACTCTAACGCTGAATGGAGGAAAATTAGGTAGAGATAAACTTGTTAGCGCGCGAGGTTGGCCGGGTCGCTGGGATTTGAACCCAGGACCGCCAGCGCCCTAGGCTGGTATCCTAATCCAAGGTAGACGACGGTCTTATGGATGAATTAGACATTAGGTAGAAAAATTTCCCAGTATCTTTACAAACACATTTCACCATATCTCCATTTGCCCTCCAAAAAATGGTATAACTACACAATCTCCAAAAAGACAAGAGGATTAACGATTCAAGTGTAGTTTTCTTATATACATTGAACTTCGGTGCAGAACCCTGTTTAGTACTTGCGTACTAGATAGGATTGAATTTTCTTATTCGCGTTTCGAATGAAGTTACGCGGACAGGTTTGGTTGATTCTGGAATCGCAAATCATAAAAGTCAGATACGGTCAACCTCAAAGGCAGGGAGCAGTTCAATGGTTAATCGCGGACTCTACGTTGGAAGATTTCAGCCTTTTCATAAAGGTCACCTCGAAGCCATAAAAGAGGTTTTGAAGGAAGTTGAGGAAGTCGTAATAGTCATTGGCAGCGCCCAGTACAGCCACAACATCAATAATCCTTTCACGGCAGGCGAAAGGCTAGTCATGATTTGCAGGGCGTTGCAAGAAGCAGGCATAGATTATTCACGACTTTGGGTAGTTCCCGTTCCGGATGTGCATTTGCATATGCTATGGGTGTCTGCGCTGGAAGGCTACACGCCGCGCTTCAACATTGTCTATTCCAATGAACCCTTGACGCGTAGGCTTTTCATGGAAGCAGGATACAAAGTTAAGAGCATACGGTTCTTCCAAAGAAAACTGTATACGTCAACTCTTGTCCGAGAAAAAATGCTCAAAGGAGAGAGCTGGACGGAGCTTGTTCCGAAGAGTGTTGCTGATTTTATAAACGAAATAGACGGGGTTAATAGACTTCGGGACTTGAACAGAACCGATGAAATCTAACAGCCTAGACGCATATTAGTGTAGGCTGGTAGGCCTGACCTGAGTGGTTTGCTCGGCTTAGAGCTACACGACTATGGTTTCTGAGGTTCGTCGGTAAAGATACCACGCCAGAAGATAAGTTGCAATCAAAACGATTAATCCAGGTATGAACAAGAACGAGAACGAGTTTGAGAATAAAGCAAAAAGATTGTTTGTTAAATGAAACGCAACAGCAATCAGATAAAACGTTATAGGCTTTTTCTTGGCTATGCCATAAGCAGTTATGCCAGTGCTGGAGGCATGAAAAATTACGCCGGCCACTCTTGAAATGAAAGGCGCACCTAAGGCAAAAACGTATAGAACAAACTCGGTCACACCAAATCCCAATCCGACTAGAATTCCCAAGTCCAAAATGGATCTTTCAGTTTCGCCGTGACGATAAAACAATGGAAAAACTTTGGCGAACTCTTCTATAAATGCCGCAAAAATGACCAAGGAGCATACTTGCGCAAATAACAACGGCATAGCTACACACAGAGAATTCGAGAATTCAGAAAAAACACGGTAAAGGGCACACTCACTAGCAATCCGGAGGTGAAAAAGAAGAATTTTTCCTTAATGTCCGGTTTATGAACTGATATTGCGGCTTTTTGTTCAGTTTCCATCCCAAAAGTCCTTCTGCGAATATAATCTCATTTTCTTGCTTATCAGCGTTACCACCCGCCCATTGTTTCTTGCTTGCTCAAGAATATTTAGCTCTAAAAATTGCGAACCGTGATGCCCTATAAGGCTAAAAGCCTGAACTTATAGGATTGCGCGGTTTCATTATCTCCCTAAGAAGCACCGTTGCGTAGGAACCGCGCAGCAGCATGAAACTTAAATCAGCTTCACGCTCTCCATGATTGCCGGCACAGGCTGAAATGCCCTGTAACTTGAAACCCTTGACTGGGGCAACAACCGCGCGCAATACACCTCTTCCACTTATCTTGGGTATCGCGTTGACTCTGAAGCTTTCTGTTTTGATGCCTTCTTCCTCGAGAATCTGTTTCTCTATTTGTCCCATAGCGCCTCGGGAAAATCTTTGTTTTAGTCCGATAAGCGGCAAAGCAACTCGCATTCTTCCAGCTTTAATCAAATCGTTAGCCTCCGCAACAGTTTCTGCACTTGCTATTTTAGCTGTATTGACCATGGGCAGTCCTGAACGTTCCACGTTCACCACGTAATCTCCAACTTCAGCCTTGTTCAAAGAAAAGCCATTTTTTACTCTCTCACTTAGGAAACGATTAAACAGGTACGACTGATACGCTTGAACAAAAAGCGCCTGAAGCTTAATGGGTAATTGTCTAAAGGCGCCAACAAAATCCTCTGGTCTCTCGACCAAATGGCTGAGCATTAACCTTTCGTAACGCAGTTGCTTGGGAAAGTTCTGCAGCGCTTGCTTGAAATCCTGTGTTGATTGCAGTTCTCTGCGTGCTTGTCTAGACGAAGGATGCTCATGGACGCTTGGCTTAGCCAAAAAAAGCATTGCGGCTTCTTCAAAGTCTCCTTCAACAATAGCTTTTCCCACAGCGTGCGTGATCGGGCGAGTTGTTCCGAAGCGTTGGTGCCCAAAATAGTTCGGAATCCCACCAAAAGTTTCAAGTTCTCTGGTTGTTTCAGTTACTCTCTTTTCAATAGTTGATTCTAAATGGTTTATCGCTTTGATTTTTATTGTGAAGTTATTCCCTAACAGGTAATATGGCGATAGTTTGTCACGGACGTATCCTACAGGACGAATTTCGATGTCTTTAACGTTAACTTTTGCGAGGTCTTCCATCAAAGCGTGTTCGATTGTGATGTGTTGAGCGGTAACGGCTTTTGCATCTTTTATACCTGCAATGTGAACCTGCTTTTGGCTTCTGCCTAACTGTTTGGCGATGTTTTTTATGGCTATGAACGTGTCCCAGTTGCGCTTAACCAAAACACACAATAAATAGCGCTGCTTGGAGTGGGAAGCCCCTAAAACGCGGCTCTCCGCAGCTTTTTCAATTTTAGCTTTGGAGCCGTCAACAAGAACTTCTTCAACAATAAAATCATCAACAGACTGCCGAATAACCCCGCCGATACCATGGGTTTCAGTGGCGTAAACGTCGATGCCGAGCAACTTTTCAATTCTCGGGACAAGCAAAGTTTCATGCGCCTTTCTCTATAATAAGGGAAGCCTGCCAGTTAATTTGTCAATTTCCTCTGCGGGAGCAGGACCAATTCCCAAACAAGTTATCGTGCCTGGAGGAACCTCCGTGAGACCCCTGTCAACGATTAACGCGTTGGGCAAACCCAAATCATTAGCTTGCTCTTCAAGCGCTAAAAGCTCTTTTTCATCCTTCACTTTAACCGCTACCTTGCGTTGCCCCTCGAAGAGCCACGCGTCCCACCAGGCTCTTTGGCGTTTGTGGGCTTCCTGCGCCGCGGAAACCGCTGCGTGCCCAGCTTGAGCGGCAAGTTTTCCTTTGCTAAGCTTCAAATCGCTGCGAAAGACGATGACTTGTTTGTACTCGAATTCTTCCATGTTCGCTTTTCCCCGCTGTCTCCTATCAGGTTGTTCCCTCAAGATTTTAAGGGTTTGCAGACAAGTAAAGCGTAAGGAAATAAGCCAAAGCGGCAAACATGGCAGGCTTAGTCAAGATTTTGAGGAGCGCTTGTCCCTGAAAATCTATTTCTTCAACATTCTCCAACGTTTTATCCAAACCTATTCTCGCGCAGAACCGCAAAACCTCATCAACCTTCTCGTCAGAAAGAGAATCAAGAAATCTTCTTATTCTGAGCATTACGTTAAAGTCAAACCCCAACGTGTCTGTGCAACGTTTCTGATACAGCTGCAAGAAACTCGAGGACAAATCATTTCTTCGAATGGCTTCATCGGCAACTTCTGCCGCGATTCTGGCGCATGTCAACCCGACAACCACACCGCCTCCCGTCGTTGGCTTCACCTGAGAAGCCGCATCGCCTACAGCTAGAAACCCGCTCGCATAAGCCTTAGAAATCGGCCCGCCTAGGGTAATGGGGTGAAACGCGATTCGCGTGATTTTCGCGTTTGCGAGCTGTTTCGAAGCCACTGGATGCTTGAGCATAAGCCTCTGCAAAAACTCTTTTGGGTTTCCCTTTTTTGTTGCAAGTCCAACCTTTGCTGTTCCGTCAAGCCTCGGCATAAGCCACACGTAAAAGCCTGGCGCATAATTTTTTCCCAGAAAAACCTCAACCGCGTCCAACTCGACGTCTCTAACGTTCTCTACTTCTGCTTCCACCGCATAAACAAGCCTTTCTGGGTTGAGTGTCGATAAGCCTGTTTGCCTCAAGAGCATAGATGAGATTCCCTCAGCGTCGATCACAATTTTCGCTGGAACGCTCTCTTCTGCTTTATCGCTTTGCTTAACGTTCACGCCTTTAATGACACTATCCTCCATTAGTAGTGATTGGACCCGCGAGTTTAGACAATAGCGCGCTCCTGCGACTTCTGCTTTATCTGCAATATGCTTGTCAAAAGCTGCACGGTTAACGGCGCAAGTGACTGGTTTGGCGAGGTGAACAGAGAATTTGAAGCCTGTGGGCGAATAAAAGTTGGCTTGAGAAAAGGTGTTTTCAACGATTTTCCCAGGAAGCGGATACAACCCTAAGTTTTGTAAGCTTCGGATGCTCAAATGCCCCGCGCAGTGCGATGGACTGCCAATCGCTTCGTGTTCCTCGAAAACTGTGACGTTGGCTCCCAGTTTGGCTAGGTTCAAAGCTGCGAAGGAACCGACAGGTCCGCCTCCGGCAACTATGGCGTCTGGCATGTCTTTCATTGATTGCACGCTGAGCGCTATTAATATTAGCCTATTGGATAAGCTCGACGCGTCTCTTTCCCCGCGACATGGAAGTGGTGCGGATTTTGCCGGTGACCTCTAGCCGCATCAGAATGTCGTTGAAGTCTTTGTACCCTAAATCATTAAACTCGTCTTTCAGCTGACCAAAGAGGTCATCGTCGGTCATGTCGCCTTTCTTGTTTAGAATTTCCAATAAAACAAAATAGGCAGGACGGGTTTTCCAAGTTTTAACTGGCATGAATTTTGCTCCTTAGGCAACTGGCGTTGCAGGTTTCTGTACTTGCCGAATTTGCCGCATGAAGTTCTTGTACCATTTTTCCATGTCCGGCGTGACGGATGGACCCAATTCTTTCATGGCATCCTGAAAATCTTTCATAGTAACCTCTCTGGCTTTGACGTCTCTTCTCAGGGTATGCATAGCGGCTTCCCTGCAGAGGGATTCAACGTCTGCGCCTGAATAATACTTGGTCATTATGGCCAGCTGGTTTAAGTCCACGTCTTTTGTTAAAGGCATGTCTTTCGTGTAGATTTTGAATATTTGAAGTCTGCTTTTTTCATCTGGCTCTGGCACGTAGATTAGCCTATCAAATCTCCCAGGCCTCAGCACTGCCGGATCTACCATGTCTGGCCTGTTGGTGGCGGCGATGACGACTATGTCTTGCAGGGTTACAATTCCATCCATTTCTGTGAGAAGTTGGCTTATGACTCGCTCTGAGACGCCGCTGTCAGAGAAACCTAAGCCACGCCGAGGTGTAAGTGAATCCATCTCGTCTAGAAATATCACTGCAGGCGCTGCCATGCGAGCTTTTCTGAAGACTTCTCTTATGGCCTTTTCCGATTCTCCGACCCACTTGGAAAAGACCTCTGGTCCCTTGATTGTTATGAAGTTAGCTTCGCTCTCGGTTGCCACTGCTCTGGCTAAAAGGGTTTTGCCGCATCCAGGTGGACCGTAGAGAAGTATACCTTTTGGCGGTTTTATTCCAAGCCTGCTGAAGATTTCTGGGTTTTTCAGTGGCCATTCGACAGCTTCCTTCAGGTGCTGTTTCACTTCTTCTAGTCCGCCTACGTCATCCCAGTGAACAGTGGAAACTTCAATGTACACTTCACGCATGGCTGTCGGCGTGACTTCCTTGTAAGCGTTAACGAAGTCATCCATTCTAACGTCCATTTTTTCAAGCACGCTTGGCGGTATGCGTTCCTCTTCAAGGTTTATTTGGGGCAAGTATCTGCGGAGGGCTTTCATGGCTGTTTCTCTGCCTAACGCCGCCAAGTCGGCGCCTGTGTATCCGTGTGTCATTTCCGCGAGTTTCTTGAGGTCAACATCTTCAGCTAAAGGCATGCCTCTGGTGTGAATTTGGAGAACTTCGTATCTTCCCTGCTTGTCTGGAACGCCTATCTCAATTTCCCTGTCAAACCTTCCAGGTCTCCTAAGTGCTGGGTCAAGAGCGCTAGGCCTGTTGGTGGCTCCTATCACTATTACGTTTCCCCTTCCAGACAAACCGTCCATCAAAGCAAGGAGTTGCGCTACAACACGCCTTTCAACCTCGCCTGTGACTTCTTCCCGCTTGGGCGCTATCGCATCCAGCTCATCAATGAAGATTATGCTTGGAGAGTTCTGCTGAGCTTGCTGGAAGATCTCCCGCAGCCTTGCTTCGGACTCGCCGTAAAATTTACTCATGATTTCAGGGCCGTTTATTGAGTAGAAGTTTGCCTCTGACTCGTTGGCCACTGCTCTGGCCAGAAGGGTTTTGCCGCATCCAGGTGGACCGTGAAGCAAAACGCCTTTTGGAGGGTCTATTCCGAGCCGTTGGAAAAGCTCAGGATGCCTCAAGGGAAGTTCCACCATTTCTCTGACGCGCTGAATCTCCTCGTGTAATCCGCCAATGTCTTCGTACGTTGTTCTTGGCAGCCCCTTTGCCTCTGGTGCTGGCTCGTTTAGAATTGTGAGGCGTGTTTCTGCTGTGACTTTTACTATTCCGTGGGGGCGAGTCTTCGAGACCGTGAATGGTATGGCGTGTCCCAGCATCATAACTAGGGTGGTGTCGCCTTCAACGAGTGTTCTCTCCATGAGGCGATTCTTGACGAAGTTGGTGAAATCTTCGTCAACGTTTAGTCGCATGTCAACTGGTGCAAGTGTAATGCCTAGTGCAGTTTTGACTTTTGCGGGTCTTATAACCACGTACTCGTTTATGGCTACTCCTGAATTCTTACGTGTGAACCCGTCGATTCGTATGATATCCCGATTTTGGTCTTCGCTGTAGGCTGGCCAAGCTATGGCTGAGGTTGTTCTCTTGTTAACTATCTCTATCACGTCGCCAGCGCTTATGCCTAGTTTCTGCATGGTTTTCTGGTCTATGCGGGCGATGCCTCTTCCGACATCTCTTTGTCTTGCATCTCCCACGCGTAATTGAATTTCACTCAACTAGAATCCTCCTTGTAATGTCACTTTGAGCGTGTTGAAACAGAGGTTTATTCCTATAAAAACTTTAAGGCGTATGTTCAGAGTCTTTGCATGTTTATGTAGGGTTTTACGTGTTGTGAAGAGTTTTGGACTATTGTGCTCTGCGGAGACTATACCCCCTTATATAAAGAGTGAAACGCGGAGTGAATTCCTTGTGGAACCAACACTTGACTATTCAAATTATGAAGAAGACCTGCTTGTCAAGAAACCTTGACTAACCTCGGGCTGTTTAGTCAAGAAACCTTGACTAAAAATCTTCGCTACGAGCTTCTTTAGTCAAGAAACCTTGATAAAAACACTTTTATCGCGAAAAAGCCTAGTATTAGTCAGGGATTGCCTGTGGAAAAGAAGGTGCTCTTAACGGCAACTCTTAGCGGGCTAATTTTTTTAGCTGCAGCTCAATTATGCTTCGTCAAATTAGCCGATGCAAACCCCTCAATAATCATGGACTACATTGAAGTTTCTCCGCCGGTGAACCCAACAATCAGTATTTTGTCTCCGACAGAAAACAACACGCTGCGCAGCTCAAACAATCTAACCATTAGCTTCAATGCAACCATAAAATCAGAAAGCGTTAACGTTTGGATAACGAGAGTTCAGTATAAGAGGAGTTGGCAACCGAACAATATCACGGTATGGTGGCGTCAGAGTGACTACCTCCCTTTTTATCCACACGACGAGGACATACATGAATACTCGAGTAACCTGAGTCTCACTGGAATACCTGAGGGCAATCAAACTGTTACGATTACGGTGGTCGGAGGCGGTTCTTACTCTAACGATCGTGTGCTTTATTATTTCGATGCAGTTAGTTACTATACTGTCGGTTTCATGGTGGACACGGTTCCTCCTGAAGTTTCAGTTTTGGAGTTGGATAACAAGATGTTCGTTGAGCCCGAGGTTCCTTTGAATTTTACCGTAAACGAGTCGTTTTCAAAAATCTCGTACGCCTTAGATGAACAAGAGAACGTGACTGTTGCTGGGAACACGACGCTCACTGGATTAACATTCGGAGTGCATAACGTTACAGTGTATGCTTGGGACACTGTGGGCAACTCAGGCACCTCAGAAACCGTCTTCTTTACCATTACAGAACCGGAGCAGGAGCCTTTCCCGACAACACTGGTCGTAGCTCCCGTAGCGTCAGTGGCTGTAATCGGCGCAGTCTTAGCGATCTACTTCAAGAAACGGAAAAGGTTATTCTCATGAAAAGAAAAGCATTAGCACTAATATTCATCTCGACACTGCTGACCTCAGTATTCGCTGGAACACTGTTATTCCAAAATGCAGCAAAGGAACTCATCGTTCGGGGTGACGCTGTTACTAATAGCAACAGTGTAGTCGGTGAGAAACCAGACGCCAACGTCACAATAACTTCGCCAGAAAACAAGGTCTACTCCACAGATAACGTTACTGTAGCTTTTAAGATAGAAAGCATACTTCCCCCAACAAGAAATGGAGTTCTTGCTCACTTTTTGAGGTATGGGTGTTTATTGGATCATAGTTTCTCTATAAAAACAAGGGAAGGCTTAGATGGCGCGGGAAACAAATTCACGTACAATTACACTGACTGGGAAAGCAACGTTGACGTAGTTCTTTCGCGTTACGGAGATGGTTACCTGTGCAACGCAACCTTAACAAAGCTATCTGAGGGACCACACAACATAACGGCTTGGGTGGAAGAGCGCATAGACTACCTCTCCTATGACATAACAGTGGGGTCTGTTTACTCAACAGTTCAGTTTAATGTCGACCTACCGCCCAGCATCTCAATTTTATCTCCAGAAAACAAAGCTTACAACACATCTGACGTGCCACTGGATTTTACAGTTGAAGAGACGTTTTCTAAGATTGAGTACAGTTTGGACGGGCAAAGCAACGTGACTATCAATGGAAACACAACTTTGACTTGGTTGCCCAACGGCTACCACAATGTCACTGTTTACGCAACTGACGAGTTTGGCAACACAGGAGTTTCAAAAATAATATATTTCAACGTAGAAGCGCCTTTCCCAACAGCACTGGTCGTGGCTGTTTCTGTAGCCACAGTTGCCGTGGTGGGTGTTGGTCTTATGGTTTACTTCAAGAAACGCAAACACTAATCAGCTATCTGCTTGTTCTTCGCACAATCATCGTCTGAACTTGGCTTACGCCCTCTATCTTCCCAAGCGCACTTTCAAACTCGTCCACAATACCTGTTTTTTCCTCTGGAAACTTCACCTGCACTAAAAGAGCCTTCAACCCAAACGCTATAGGCTCCTCTCCGTAGCCTTCAACAGAAGAAAACTCAGGCAGGCATTTTTCAACTTTCTTTTTCAAGTCATCAAAGCTAACGACCACATCTTCTGGGAAAACCTTGTAAACAACTTTTATGCTGCCCATTGCATAGTCCGCCTCTTACGGTCCTATAAAACCGCACTTTGGACATTTGTATGTGCGACCGAACTTTCTGCATTTTCCGCAACGTTTTATCTGTATTTCTCCACAGTTGGGACAAAAGAATTTGGTTGCCTCTGTTCCCGGCTGAATGGGTTTACCGCAACTCGTGCATGTGACTAAGGATAATGTTGTGCCTTCGGACATCACGCTCATCTCTGTGACGGCTCTCTAACGCAAGTCTTCCTTATATCTTCTACGTTTGCTTTTCGCAAGTTTATTATTGTGGTTTTTCGCCTATACTCTACGGGGTTATTTTGGGAGTAAACCTTCGCGCTATTGTTCCAAAAACAGTTGTTAAACTAGAGAATTTAAGTGGAAAATCAATCGCCATTGACGCTTACAACGCTTTGTACCAGTTTCTCGCCATAATTCGCCAGCCAGACGGCACACCTTTAAAGGACAGCACTGGAAAAGTCACCAGCCACCTAAGCGGTCTGCTCTATCGAACAAGCAACCTTGCGGAGATGGGCATGAAGCCGATTTACGTTTTTGATGGTGTTCCACCCGCTCTTAAGGAAGTGGAAATAAAAAGGCGTACGAAAGTAAAGGAAGAAGCCTTAGTCAAGTACGAGCAAGCTTTAGCCAAAGGCAAAGTTGAAGAAGCCCGCATGTACGCACAAGCCACATCTCGCTTGAAGGATTACATGGCGGAAGACAGCAAAAGGCTTCTCTCTCTTATGGGTATCCCTTGGCTTCAAGCTCCCAGCGAAGGAGAAGCACAAGCTGCGCACCTGACGAAACGTGGGGATTCAGATTACTGTGCCAGCCAAGATTATGACAGCTTGCTTTTTGGAGCAACTAGGCTGATTCGAAACGTAACTGTTTCTGGCCGAAGAAAACTTCCTGGCAAAAACATTTACATAAATGTCGTACCTGAGGTGGTGGAGCTAAGCAACGTCCTGAAAGAATGCGGAATAACTTATGAGCAACTGATAGACGTAGCCATCCTGATTGGAACAGACTTCAACCCCGACGGCATAAAAGGCTTAGGACCTAAAACTGCCTTAAAACTGATAAAAAAGCATGAAAATTTGGAAAACGCTTTGCCACACTTGAAAAACGCCGAGTTTCCAGCTGAACCTCAAAGAATACGGGAGATATTTTTGCACCCGAAAGTGAGAGTCGACTACAAGCTGGAATGGAAAGAACTCGACATGGAAGGCGTTGTTGATTTTCTCTGCAGAGAGAAAGACTTCTCAGAGAATCGCGTGCGAAGAGCGTTAGAAAGAATGCGAGAAGGCGCAAAGAAACTTAAAGGAAAAACCACTCTAGAAAAATGGTTTGGGTGAACAGCGTTTTTTAATAATAAATCATTTCTAGATGAGATAAAATTTGAAATAAGAAACTAGAGCTTGTGCCCGTACTCACCAATTAAAGGAACAAAAGCCACTCCACCGAGGTTCTCCTGTTTGATTTTTCCGTCCGGTTCTTTTGTGAGTTTCATGAGGTTCTGGAAGAGGGAAACACTGCCGACTGGGATTAGCAAGATACCGCTGGGCTTCAACTGGTCAACTAACGGTTTTGGCACGTTGGGGGCTGCTGCCGTGACTATAACGCGGTCATAAGGAGCCTTTTCAGCATAGCCTTTGGAGCCGTCAGCGTTAATTATTGTTACGCGGTCGGCGTAACCTGCGGTCATTATGGTTTTTCTCGCATTTTCAGCCAAAGCCTGAACTATCTCTACGGTGTAGACATGTCCCCACTCGCTACGAGGGGCGTCTTCCGGAGCAATTATCTCCGCTATTGTGGCGGCGTGCCAACCTGACCCTGCTCCAATTTCCAAAACCTTTTGGCCAACTTCCAACTGGAGAGCTTCATCCATTATCGAAACCATGTGTCGCCTAGTCCAGCATTAAGCTGAGACTATGTGGCGCCGAGATCGTTTGGCCGAAACCAATTGGAAGCGGCGTGTCCGCAGCACTGTATGATCGCATGTCTAGGGGCAGAAATTTTGCGCGAGGCACGGCGCGTATTGCTTTAATCACTTTGGGCGAACGTAAAACGCGTTGTTTTATTAGGCCGTCGACGAGTTTTTCCCAGTCTGCCTTTTCCAAATCAAAGCACCGAGTAGAATACTGTAGATAGCCCTTTTTAACATATATGTATTCTAAAGATGAAGAATTAGACAAGAAAGTTACTTCACGGTTACAGACTTCGCTAGGTTCCTTGGAGTGTCTGGATTTAGTCCTTTCTCAAGTGCCATGTAATACGCCAGAAGCTGCAAGGGTATCGCAAAAGGTATCGGCGACAGAACCTCAGGTATTCCTTTAGGAACCTCAACGTAATCGTCCGACAGCGCTTTGATCTCCTCATCGCCTTCCTCTACAATCGCGATTATCGAGGCACCTCTGGCTTTCATTTCCATTATGTTGCCGATCAAAGTCTTACGGGACTCATCCTTGGCGCAGATGAACACCACTGGAAAACCGGTTTCAATGAGGCTTATCGGGCCGTGTTTGCTTTCTCCCGCTGGAAAGGCTATTGATGGAATGTAGGCTATCTCCATCAGTTTGAGTCGCCCTTCGTAAGCTGTGGCTGTGCTTATCCCTCGGCCTAGAAAGAAGAAAATTTTGGCATCCTTGTATTTTTTGGCAAGTTGCTTGACTTTTTCTTCCTGCGTTTGAATTATGGTCTCAACAATATATGGTAGTTTTTCCAGTCTCTCTGCAATGTCATCCATCTCATCCTGCGAAATTTTGCCCCGCTTCTTTGACAGCCTAAGCGCCAGTTGCGCCAGCACTGAAAGTTGCGAAGTGAAAGTTTTTGTGGCTGCCACTCCAATTTCGGGACCCGACTGCTGACCTACGTAAACCCGAGAAACACGCGTCAAAGTTGAACCAATCACATTGGTCAAGCCAAGTATCGTTGCGGCGCGTTGTTGCGCGCATGTAACCGCGGCTAGCGTATCCGCTGTTTCGCCTGACTGGCTTACTGCTAGGATGGTGCTGTCTATGTTAACTGATTTGCCGTGTTGTTCCGTGAATTCTGACGCATAGACCGGATACGTTGGCAAGAACGCAAGCTTTGAGAACATGTAGGACGCGGCCAAGCAGGCGTGGTAGGATGTCCCGCAGGCGACTAAGAAGACTTCTTGGGCGCGGTCGAGAAATGTTGAGATCAAATCAAGGTAGTGCTCCTGCATCCTCAACGTGTTGCGAAGGGTTGCAGGCTGCTCATGAATCTCCTTAATCATAAAATGCGGATAGCCTTGTTTAACCGCCATTTCAGGTGTCCAATCAACGATCTCCGGTTCTCGCGTCACAACGTTTGAATCAGGGATTTTTCTGATTTTGTAGCCTGTAGACGAAAGGACTATGAGTTCCCCATCCTTTATCAAAACTGCCTTGTTGGTTACTGGTAAAAACGCTGGAATGTCGGATGCACAATAAACGGCGTTTTCGCTAACCCCCAAGACCAAGGGGCTTTCATTTCTGGCGCATATTATCTTGTCTGGTTCCCTAGTCGAAATCACGGCAATGGCGTAAGACCCGTCAAGCCTTTTAACCGCCGCTAAGACAGCGTTAGCTAGGTTTAGCTCGGGGTTTTTTCCGAGGTTCTCCTCGATGAGGTGCGCTATTACTTCAGTGTCCGTTTTTGAGACAAATTTGTGACCATTGTTTTCCAGTTCAAGTTTTAGCTCAGAAAAATTTTCTATAATTCCGTTGTGAACTACGACTATTTGCCCCGTGCAATCCGAGTGCGGATGCGCGTTAACCTTTAATGGCGCACCATGCGTAGCCCATCTAGTATGGCCTATTCCCATGTTACCCGGCAAATCGTCAAGGTTCAAAATTCTATGGACATCATCTATTTTTCCTTGGTCTTTTTTTACGTAGATTTTGCCGTCTTGGATTGTTGCTACACCTACGGAATCATACCCGCGGTATTCAAGCCGTTTCAGTGAAGCGTGTATTAAAGGTGCAGCGTTTCCTTCTTTCATTATGCAACCGAAAATTCCACACATTTTTTGAGCCTCATTTTTCCATGGTTAGTTCTTTTAAGCCTTATCCAACGCTTCTTTTGTTAATAAGGATTTTTAGGAGAAAAATTGCTATTCTAAAAAAGTTTTTTAAGGGTTTCGTTAACTGTAACTTTCGCAGAAGCACTGCAAACCTTGAATGTTCTGGTTTTTGCCGATCACTATAACAAAATTTTTAATAATGGATAGAGATTTATGATTGGGAGAAAATAATGGAAAAAAAGTTGTTGCTCCAAGACGAGGGGCAAACGCAAAAAGTAAAAGAAATCAGCCTTATGCAAGACTCACAGAAACTAAAGATGATTTTGGGCAAACTAAGCTGGAAAATCCTGACAATGCTCTCCGAAAAGGAAATGTATCCTTTAGAAATCGCCCGGCAACTTGGCGTTCACGAACAGAAGGTCTATTACCACATAAGGAAACTGGCGAAGGCAGGCGCCATAAAAGTAGAGAGAGAAGAAAAGAAGAAAGGAGCAACTGCAAAATACTACAAAACCGTGTCCCCAGCTTTTGGCATAGAGTTCCCTCAAGGATACAAAACAATTCAGAATCTCTCCCTCCAGAGTATGGACGAGCAAATCCAAAGATTCTTCAAAGAGTTCGTTAATGGGAAAGGCATTCTGGAAGGAAAAATAGTGGTGGGCAGCCCCACACCGCATGGTCCCTTCAAGACCAGCGCTAGAGATGGTCACTACGCCGCGCATCTAGCGCTTTTCCTAGGGCAATTCGCAAAAATGCCCAAAGATTTCGCCATAAAGTTAGACGTAGATGTGAAAGTTGAAAAAGAAGAAAAAAACCACTTAATCCTCGTCGGTGGGCCGGGAACAAATCTGCTCACACAGGAAATCAACGATTATTTGCCAGTCAGGTTTAACATGCAATCTTCAGATCAAGGGTTTTTGCTTGGCGGTTTATCATCGAAAAAGACTTCACGCGTTTACACTGCCGATGCTACTGGGCTAATAGCCAAAATCGTGAATCCATGGGACACAACCAAACGTATCATAGTTTTAGCTGGAAACAAAGCCGTGGGAACCAAAGCGTGCGTCTTAGCCTTGACAAATTTTTGGAAGAAAACCCTGCAAGAATACCGTGGCGAAGACACTTTCGCGACCGTTATCCAAGGTTTCGATTTGGACGGAGACGGAAAAGTAGATTCCATCGAGGTTATGGAATAGAAGTGCACGCCTCTGAAAAAAGAGAAACCATTGTTGGATATGGTCACAGAAATATTCAGGCAACACATAAGACCACTTTGGAATTCACAAAGGACAAGCATCTGTCAAAAAAAGGAGACTGCATAGTCGCAGTAGCCGCTGACAAAACTTTAGCTGATCTAAGCGCTGAATTTAAGGAAAATCTGCGAAAACCACACGCGAAACTAATCATATTAATCGAAGCTGGCGGAATCATCGAGCAGGTGAATGCTCATGGTTCTCCACAGCTAATTCTGACCCATCCGACGGATATGGTAGTAAGAAAAAGCGATTACGTGTGCAACCGAACATTGGCGGTTCACGCAGACAAAGCCGCGCAAGACTTGCCTAGAGAACTTGTGGAGAAACTGAAGAATCCAAAGCAAAAAGTGAAAATTAAGCTGATAGCGCGCGTCTAGAGAATTTTTGCATCCAAAACAATCTGCCACTCATACGGCGCAGTCTCACGGATCGTCTTTGCGAAAAGGAACGCATCCACTTTTCTGCCTGTTTTTTCCACAGTTTCAGAAAAACGAAGTTGCACGTTTTCTAAGGAATCGGGAAGGCGAATAAACGCGTAATAGTGAACCATGCCGCCTGCTGGCTTTATTGCTTTGCAAGCGGTGTCAACGAATTCTAGGGCTTTTTCAGGCAAATTCATAATCACTCGATCTGCAACGCCCAAAAGCCGCTCCTCAACAGCTTGTCTTGCTTTGCCTAGAATTGGGATAACCCTTTTTTCCACCCTGTTGAACCTGATGTTTCTTTCTAAAAACTCGATTGCTTCTGGGTTTATGTCTACGGCGTAAACTTTCGCGTCTGCGTTGTTTTTGGCGATAAGCACTGAGAAGGGACCGACTCCAGCGAACAGGTCCACAACAGTTTCGCCTTTCTGAACAAGAGACGCAACCCTGTTGTGTTCTTGTGAGAGCCGCGGAGAAAAGTATGCCTTCGCGACGTCAACATGATATTTGCATCCGTATTCCTTGTGGATAGTGGCAGTCTTATGCTCTCCAGCGATAACCTTAAACTCGCGCAGGCGATATGTTCCGCTGACTGCGCCAACCTTTGCAAGCACAGTTCGCACGTTCTTATGTACTGTCAAGATTGCTTCGCCAATGAGGCTTTCATGGGCTTTAAGCTCAGGCGGAATTTCGATTATGGCTATGTCTCCGACTATGTCCAGTGCTCGCGGCAAGCTAGCCAGCAAATGCAGAGGCAATCGATTTTCAAGAACTTGAGCGAGCGATTTTCTTTGCTGCTTCTTTTTCGTAAAAACGTTAGTTGTAAGCTGAAAATCAGGCACCTGCGCTTTCAGCATTGAAATTTCTTTTTCTTCTGGTTGTCGAATAAGCGGTATGTAAATGTAATTCTCGTTCTTTCGAATCTCAAGCTTCCTGTCAATTATCCCGAGCTTGTTGGCTAAAATTATGGTTTTTTCGCCATTAATTTTCGTAACTTTAATGCAAAGCGATGATTCAGACATGTGATCAGCTACTGCTTTTTTCTATTCTGAAGAGGTTATTCCGTTTTTGAGTGCTAAATCGTGCGTTTAGCATCTTTTCTGCAAGCCAAACATTCGCCTCCAAATGGTCAGAAACAGCTCTGGTCAAAAAAGTCGAGGTACCTTCTGCCAGAGCAACGTAAGGAATTAGCATGTCTGCCAAGTGCACATCCACCGTAGACCTCAGGGAAATCTCTGTATGAAGCTTTTCAGCCGCTTCTCTGCCAACCGCCTCGCTAGTTTTTTTAAGCTCGCCGATGGCGTCGGCGCCGATTATTGCGCCTTTGTCGGTCTCAGCCCACAAGGTGATTGAGCTTCCCTTTTGAAAAGGGTTTGATCTGTCATTTACGACTTGAATGTCTGCGGCGTAGCCCTTCTCGGAGAGATATTCGCCTGCCGCTTTGGCTTGGCGCTCGGCAACTTTTCTGTCAGCCAAGAACGTGCAAACCGAAACGCCCTTCACGCTTTTTAACTTGCCAAAGTTCTCCAAACGAATGGGCTGCAGAGAGGGAGGAGGCTTTACAGTCATCGTTACTTCCCCCATTCCTTTTGGGTAATAGCCGTACCTGTGCACGTTTATGACTACGTCAATTCCCATCTGTTTTAGCGCTGTTAGGAATACGTTTCGCAAGTAATTAATGGTGGGCGAGTGGGAAACATCTGTTCCGCCCTTTGCCGCATGCAAGCGCACTGAGTCTTTGGCCAATGCACATATGGGTAGCGCTGTCATTAGAAGCATTGGTATGCTCCCTGCGGTTCCGATTTCAGCCTCGAAGTTTCCGCCTCTCACTTCTCGAGGTCTAAACCAAAGCTCTTTAGAGGTCAGCGTTGCTCCTTTTATTTCCGCGTTGCAGAGTTCAGCCGCTGTCAACACGGCTTCCAAATGTTGGGGCTTCAAGCCTGGTTGAGGTCGGTTTTGCCTGATGTTGTAAATGTGTAACGGTTGACCAGTAGCAGCAGCTAGGGCTATTGAAAGTCTTAGGATTGTGCCGCTTCCGCTCTTTTGGCTTCCGTCGATTTCAAACAATGGACTCTCCGCTCCCAAGCAATTTTAATGAATTTTAGTTTAATAGGAGGTTGCAAATAATTAATAAGTGCCTTAAGTATTTTAGAGTTTGAAGGAAAGGTTTCATATGAGCGTGGAAAAAGAGACGTTGGAAAGGCTGGTGGAGAGAGTTGATGAACTTCTCGTGGTTCTGAGCAAGATTTCGGAAGACCTCCGAACCGTGTCTACATCAATAAAGTCCATAGCAGTTTCACAAATTACTCAGCCAACCCCTCAAACTCCTGCAACGGTTTCTTATGAAATTCATGAAAAGAAGAAAACTATAGAAGATATTCGAATTGCGTTTCCCGAAAATTTAGAAAAATTGCTCAGTTTCGAAGAAAAAGACGATTACATACTGGTAAAGCCTCGGCAGTTTCTGGGGTCTGAAAATTTTGCGAAAATAGCCTCGGCAGTGCGTGGTATGGGCGGTGAGTATATAAGCGCTGGAAAAGAGTCGCATTTCAGGGTGCCCAAGAAATAACTTAGCCATATCTTACTTTGAAGGCATCAAACTCTCCAGTAAAGTTCTCCCACCTTAAATCAACGTTTGTAACCCTTGCCCCTGGTGGTCCGCGTTTGCAGAATTCTATTAGCGCTTTTACGGCTTCCTCTTCGCCTTCGAAAACTGCCTCAACTCTGCCGTCCGGCAAATTGCGAACCCACCCTTTTACGTTGTGGCTTTCGGCTTTGTGTTTTGTTTCTGACCTGAAGAATATGCCTTGGACTCTGCCGCTTACAAACACGTGCGCTCTGGTTTTCATGCTTCTTGCCTTCGAGGTTTAACAGTACACAAATCTGACATTTTCGCTGTTTAAGAACTTTCACTTTAACACACCTCTCCGCTGCGCGGGTGTGTCGTTGGTGCATGTGTTTTAAAAGTGTTTTTTTGCCTGTGAAAGTATTGGTGGACGAGAATATTCAAAAACAATTTTGGGAAATTGCTGGTGTACGCGTCAACTTGTGCGCCTAACAAGAAGCGATTGCAGTCTGTTCGGACGGCGACTGAAAAAACTGCCAAGCTTTTGAATTTGGAATTTGAAATGGTTAGGTTTAGAAAGAGTTTCTCGCAGATTTACGTTTATTATGAGAACGGGGATGATGAGCCTATTCCACTTTATTGTGACAAAGGCAAGGCAGGTGACCTGCAGGATATCTGTGCAACTTTGCTAAAAATGGTGTTTGTGTTGTCTTTTCATCCTAAGCATTCAGCGCTGAAGCAAGTGCGCGGCGCCATTATGAGACTTTCTTGAATTTGATGCCTTGTTTTTCCAGTGTTACTTCGAAGACTTGGTTCACGTCGAAGTCAATGCCTAAGCTGTCGTATTCTTGTTCTGTCAAGAATAAGAGTATCTTCGGTATGGCAAGTTGTGTTCTCTGTGGAAGGAAGGGCATCTGTTGCTGCAGGGTTCGCATTATGTCTTGAGCCATTTTTGCTTCGTCTGATTGCGGTCTGACTACAAAAGACGAAATTGCCCGTTCTTCAACCAGTTCTATTCGTTTTCCAAGGTTACCGTCCAAATCCCGTCTTGATTCAATCTTGTTGACTCTAACTCGAAACACGTTCATTCACGCTCGCTAAAGAATGCCCCAATCAAAGATTTAACCTATACTATACCACAAAACCTTTGTTAACTTCGTGTTGAGGTTGGCAGAGCAGTTTTTCAGGTTGTTAATTGTTTCGCTGTCTCGAGATTTACGTATTTGCCTCTGAAACGTAACAGATTTAGTTAGACTCAAATACGTTTATATTCGAGTATGCTACTCTTCTTATGGGTGTCTGAAATGGCAGATAAGATATTAGAATGGTCTCAGGCTACTTATAGGCGTCCGAAACAGGCAAGGCGGCACGCGAAGCAGGTCAGAGAATTTTTACAATGGGCTGAGCAGACTCCAGAAGAAGTGCTTAACCACGGTTGGGACACTCTGCGAGAAAGAGGCGCAGCACGAAAGGTTCTGAACTACTATAACTATATGAAGAAGCAGAGAGAAGAAGGCGTTGAAGGAGCCAAGACTGAAGTCGCGGCTTTTGACGCTGTTAGTGCTGTTCGTTCCTTTTACAGGTACTTTGGTTTGCAGATTAAGTTCCGAAGAAACGAAGTAGAACAGCCAATGCCGGTTTACATCGACCACAGATTCTCTTTAGCAGAAATTTCTGGAATGGTGCATGCGGCTACAACTTTGAGAAACAAGTCAATCATACTCTTTGCCACTTCGACTGGGCTAAGGTTAGGAGACATAGCCAAGCTACCGAGAGAGAGAATCCAAGACCTACTCGAGCAAGAAGCACCGGTTTGTATCGGGCCTTTAACGACGGAGAAGCAAAGGGTCAAAGCGTTCCCGTTCCTACATAAGACGGCCGTTGAATCTTTGAAAGACTATCTTAACTCTAGAAAAGACGGCTGGAACTTATTATTCCCAAATAACAAAGGCAAACCCTGCGATGGCCATTACTTAGATAGGATGGTAAAAGAGTCTTATGAACGCGCGGGCTTTAAGCCTCCACACAGGGAAAGGATTCGCTTCCACTGCCTAAGAAAATTCACCATCAGCCGGATGCAGGACGCGGGATTAGAAGAGAATGTCTGGAAGACTATTATCGGTAAAAAGACAAAAGAGGCGCCCTATACAACCGACCAACTAAGACAGCACTTTATTAAGGTTCAGGAAAGACTGGATCCGGGGGCAATAACCGATAACCATGCCAAACTTGAGGATGTAACTACCCAGTTGGAAGCGCTCGAGAAAGAGAATGCTAGGCTGAACGCCAAGATGGCGGAACTGGCTACAGATGGAGTAAGCGCCTTAACCGAGAAATTCAATAAGTTCTTAGACGTCGTAAACGGAATAAATGGAAACGTTCTGGGCGTTCAAGTCCTAAACGGTAAGAGTGAAGTGGTTAGGCCACCAATCAAGATTGAGAATGGAGAGGTTGCCGTCCTTAAGGCATTTGCTATGACCCTGATGGAACTAAACGAAGAGCGGAAGAAGAAGATGGTAAAAGAGGCATTGGGCAAGGAGGCTACAGAAAAGATCGTTGCCGACGTCGCTTTTGCAACTTCAGAGAGGGACTTGGAAGACGCAGCAGATGAGCTTGAGAGGATAAATGAGAAGAAGAAACGAAAGGAATAATTCTCTCTTTTTATAAAAAAATTAGTCAACTACTTCAACTAAGTTCATAGGACTTTTATCCGACTGGGGCTTGAGGCCCACGAATAAATATGAGAAAGTTTAACAAGTTCGAAGGAGTGCAGAAGTACATTAAAGACTTGTGCACACTATCTATTAATGCCATAATAGTCTACATACTCATAACAAAAAATGAAATAGAAAAAAGAGAGGATTGCGGTTCTTTGTTAGTTTATTCCCGACTTTGCCATTCCTAAGTTGGCCAGCCCATTACTATACCAACACGGTCTACTATTAAAGGTGGTCCAACCGTAGTCGTAGTTAACCCTGTTATTTTCACGCCTTCAAACTCACCTGTTCCATGTCCATTAACAATGAGTCCCTTACCCCCAGGATTTTCGCCTTGGGTTAGAATCTCAATGGTTCCCCTTTCCGTAAGTTTGGTGTCGTCAGTATAGATTGTAATTGTTTCTCTTACAGTGAGGACGTAAAACTCCTGTTTTGCATTAGCCATAATGTCCATTTTGCCAACGTAGCTAAGGCATTCTTTTGGAATTGTTTCTACAGCTCCTGCCTCACCTATTTCAATGTAGAAATCTCCGGTAACTATCCAATTTCCGCCCTGAACATGCCCAGTGACACCAGCAGCCCACACTTTATCTGGTGGAGGCATAGTTGTTCCTACCATGTGGAGCAGAAAGTCAAGCTTTTCTTGTCCTTTTCCAGCCATAACAGTTCCTATGATTGGAGTTGCCAGCACAGCTACAGCCATCAAGGCTACAGCAAATACTAAGACTTTTTTATTCAATTCTATCACCTCCGTCAAAACTAAAACGTAAATATATACTGTATATATTGTATATATGATTTGTGAAAGTAACTTCTATTGATTCATTCTCAGTTGCTTTTTGCTTATACTTTTTTAGAAACTAGCATTAGCTATCATAATACTTGAATAAAAAAGAGGCTTACGCCTCATTGGAATTTAGTGCCTGTATTCTTACGGGATTCCTCGATCAAGACGTTCATCTGGGAGGGACTGAAGTACTTCTGGGCTTCGGTCAACTGTTCTGCCGACCACTTGTGGAAGGGTATCTTTGAGAGTTCTTCCGCCAACGCTCGAATCCTTCCCGGTATAGACTGGATTTCGAGCTTTTCCTCTTCAAACTCTGTTTCTCTTCTAACCGCATCCCTCAGTCTTCCGAACAGCCGTCTTTCCAGATCCCTATTCCGTTGCTGGATAGCCGGCGTCTTTCCCTCTTCAGCTTGCATGGCCTCTTTTCTGGGCTTAGTCCCATCCTTAAAGGTTAGATCCTTTTTCTCCGTCATCTTAATCCCCATGCCTCAATTAGTTCGTTCAACATCTTGACCCTCTCCTTTTCCGGCAAGCCTGAGAGTAGGGTCTTTGCGACTTCGAGTTTGAGCATCTTAATTTCTTCCGGATCGAGTTTTTCTTTCTCTTCTTCCTCTTCCGCATCCTTAGAAGATTCTTGAAGCTTCGGGCCTTCGAACGGATGTTCAGTTTGAGGTTTGAACGGCATAGCAGATTCTTCGGCCGGCACCTTTTCCATTGGCCCCTTGTACAGTTCCTTTTCTTCCTTTGTCCTCAAGTCCTGCCCTTTCATCAGCCTTCTTACCTTGGCTATTTTCCTCATTTTAGCGAAATAAGGAGGCAGGATGTCGCTTAGTATGTCGATTTTCTTCTGTAGCTTCTTTGCCCAGTCGGGCGCCGATTCTTGTTCGGCTTTGAATAGGCCCATTCGTCCGGTCGCCATGCTCGACTGCTTAAGGTGGAATTTGCTCATGGCGTAGTCAACTACGTCATCTTCGTTCCAGTGGCCTGGTAATTCTCCCGTGAACAAGCCTTCCCGATAGTTCTTTCTTATCACGTCTTCTAAGATCCACTCGAGGTTTCGATCGATCATTACCTATTCACCAAGCTGTTTTCTAATTCCTCTTCTAATTCTTGGAGGCCGTTGGCGACTTCGAAGCGTTGTAGTTCGCCCTCCATGTCTATGATGAACCCCTTGACGTAGTTCTTGATTATCGATGACCGTGATGCACTCGTGTTCATTAGGCCCGCCTTCTTCAACCTTTCAACAACATCCTCGAACGCGTCCCAAAGTCCCTTGTTTATCTGGATCAAAGCTTTGAACGGTCTGTCTCCTTTCTTACTCATTGTCTTCACCGTTGAACTATTGATATATACTGATGCTTTAACCCATATATATTAATTGCTAAATTACACAGATGCAATGACGCGCTGAAGTTACTTAGGTCAAACTTGCTTCTTGACAGACAAGAATGGGCACTTCATCAGGTTGGGGTGTAATTCACCACAAAAGTCGCAAAGGCTAAGGCCGGCACCCTTTAGAATGCTTAACCCTTCCTCGCTCCGTGAATTAGTCAAACCTGTTGCTTCTTTGAACCGCCAGAGCCTCTCAACGAATTCTTTAAGTCTCCCCTCCGAAAGGCCTTCTTCCTCTTTTCCGACGTCTTCTTCTTTGCTCTCCAAGACGTTCAAGGTCGGAATAAAATTCTTTAAAAATCGGATCTCTTCATCACGGAGAGGCTTGCCCCGCTCAAGTTTCTGGGTGAGGGCCTCCATAGTCAGGAAGAGGCCTTGTCTGGTCCTCCCAAGAAGTTTACTCTTGTTCTTTTCGTAATGCACTGATCCTGGTTTCTGGAACCGTTCTCTTTTCTTAGGTTTCTTGGTCATATAGCACTGCCTGCTTCCCTTTCTATTTTGACCTGCCCATTCCAATTCGGATTTAGTTTGTAGAACTTGCAGGACTTTTTAAAGTAGATGAGATCCTTTCTCCGTCTGCACTTGGCGAAACGTCGTACAATATACTTGGGTGCTTCATGACCAGTTGAAATATCTTGAACCTGCTTCACTTCACCCCGAAAATCTACGCATGAGTAACAGACTCGGTTGCTCAAGTCGGCCTCGATTCTGTTCCCCATCAGACTACACCTTGAGGCTTGGGCGGATTAAGTGACTTCTTGACTTCACTCGTGATCGTGGCGATTAGTTCTGGTGTAAGTATGGCTTTGAGTTCAGAGGCTACTACTGCAACTATGATCTTCTTCATTTCTGCCAGCACATTTAGTCCTGATTGTTCTTTTTTCATTCCCTCTATTTCGACTTCGAGAGCCTGAAGTCTGTTATATAGGGCCTCAATGAGCTTCTCATTATCTTTCCACGGCAACATTGGATCCAAACCTCTTCTGATATTCTTCGGCTAAGAACTTCCAAAACAGCATCGTTTCTTCATTCTGCTTACTGAATTCAATTTCTTCGAGTTTGGTGTAAGTTACTTCCAATAAGTCGGGTATCGAGGCTTTAGAAAGCTGGATCGCAGTATAGTGGGCATCGGCTAAAGAGAGCAGGTACATTGGGTCCTTTAAACCCTTAAGGATTTGTTCATCAGTAAGCCAGTCATATCCACTTCTGATCTTTGCCACCAACTTCATTCTTGAAGATAGTCTCTTCTCTTCGTTTAACTTTTGGTTATGTGGACATTTGTCCACATCCTTGTATTCTTCTGGAAGTAGCCGTCGAACGTGTCTGGAACTTATTCCGGTCAGATTCGATAAAACTTCAGCAATTTGGCCTACTTCAACACCGTACTTGGACAGATTCTTGGCTTCTTCAGAAATGTATCGTTCTAAATCCTTTCCTTTAAGCCGTATGGTTCCGAGGGCCTTTATGAGTTTTAAGTGTTGGGTGATATTTTCTATTTCAACGTCTAAAAATAGCGGTGTCTTATCTATGACCCGTGGACCTGTCCCTACCAGAGCCTTAAGTCTCTTTCGGCCGTCAACAACCCCAAATTTCGTCCGCACTATCGGATAGAATAAGCCGTGTTTCTCGATTAGGATCCGTAAGGCTTCAGTATAGGGCAGTTTCCTCTTCACCATGTTAATGCCATCCTTCGCTATCTGATGTGACTATTCCTCCCTTGTGGGACTTAGACGGCTGTTTGGGTGTAGGCTGGTCCTTCTTTGCCTCTACTTCTTCAATTTTCTTCTTAATCAAGTCGGTTAGATCTGATAGTTCAATCTCTTCCTTGAGCTTGTCGGTCAAAAGGCCTGCTATACCAGCAAGGTCCTTAATCATTTGGTATTGAGTTAGGATTAGTCTTTCAATCGCCTTTTCTCTTGAAAGGCCATAGCTGAGTTGGGTGCGAGCAATCAGTCTCTCGACGAGTTTCTTGCCGGTTATCTTCTTCATTTTATTCGAACCTTCATGGCTTCTATAAGAGATTCTATCTGTCCGAGAAGATTCCGGCCCCATGTCTCTATATTGGTTCTCTTCTGGGCAGCGATAGGAGCTCCACGAGTCGTAGTGATTTTAAATACCGCTTCTTGTTCCTCAAGAATCCGACCAATTTGGCCCTTCAAAGAGAGTATAGGATAGTCTTGAAACATTTTTAGATCTTCAGCTTTGAATTGATTGTATTGTTTCTGGTACACAAGCCCGATGTACTCTATTGCGCTTACGGCATCCGCCTGACCGCCGTCCATAATCGTTTTAACGGCCTTTTCAAAATCTTTGAATCCTTCTATTATTGAATTATAGAAGTTGGTTAGATCCTTGTGATATGCTTCCGCCTTTAGTTGCTCTTCCAACCTTAGTACCTGATCCTCAGCCTCTTTTATTTCCCCATCTAAAGTGGTTATTCTTTGGAGGTAGAATTCTTCGTTATCCTTAGCCTTCTTGTGGGCCTTTACATTTTTAGCTGCCGTCTTCTGTCGTGTATAGTACTCCTGCATTTTCTTGGCATCATGTCGTTGTTTTTTAAGCCGGTCTAGTTTATTCAAATGCTTACCTAGATTCATAGAGAACACCATATTAGTTTGTTCAACTTTTCTTTTTCTCCTCAGTTAAAGTAAGGGTAATAGTGTTATTTAAATTTGACCTTACAAAGGAGTTAAACAAATTGGTGTAAGAGGTAAAATCTAATTGGTTAAAGAGGACTGATGGTTAAGGCTACTTAGGGACACTTTTGTGGAGGATCCTCTTGGCTATTGCACCATTTAGCTTGTACAAAGTGGATAGAGAGTATATGGTGCTGCCTGTCTGTAAACTGTATGTTTTGCATACTACAGGGAACATTAAAGTGTATGAGGAGAGAAAGGCCTAAACTGTATGCCAAACATTCAACATACAGGTCATTTTGGGCCCTAATCCAAATGGTTACTGCTTTAGTGCACTTTTCTCCATGAATATTGATGCTTGTATACAGGCTTTATTAATGGGGATGGGCTAAGGCCCTTTATCTGTATGGGACCTGTACGCTGGGTCTGGAAAGAACTGTATGTGTATGAACTGTAGTCAAACCCTCAAACAGTTAAACGGGTTAAAGCCACGATGTAAAATTCCGAAAAGGCCCGGCCGAATAAATTTAGTACTTCTGTATCTAAGAGCCGTCTTTACAGCGATTAATCGGTAATGGAAAGCTTAGATTTGGTCTTCTTAGTCAGCGCGGTTTAATAAGAATTCCCTTTAGCGCGTTCCCAGTCTTCTCTGTTTTCGTCATAGTCTTCATAAATAGAAGTAATAAATTCAGGAATTCTAATGCCTTTATTTTTGAACCAGTCCCTGAGGACATAATCCATCAATTCTGGATTTGAACTTCTCAATCCCTCATCTAACTCCTTTTCGCCTTCCTTTAATCTTTCAATATACCAGCGTTTTACGCCAACCGTGACTTTCTGGTTGGGAACAATATAAGTTTCAAAAAGGGACTTGAGACTTCGATGTTTAAACCCGGAACGGGTCTTCTTTTCTTTTTCCTTGTCTTTTTCAACTAAATGCACTAAGAATTCAATTTCTCTTGCATTCATTCGCTTCTTAGCTTCTTCAAGGTACATGGACCCGTCTAAATGGTGTCTTAATTTATTAAGAGCCTGGGCTTTCTTATCTCCCTTTAATTCTATATAGCGGTCTAAAGTTGTACTGCTCTCACTCATGATTTTTATTCATGGAGAACTCAAATTAACTTTTATGAAGTCAAAATCCACTATGACACAGGATGTTTGAGGTTTCCACTAACCAACCCTTGAATTCTTTCTAATTTTTTCGAGCCTGGTGGTCCTTTCGCCGGTTTCTCATAGCCAGAACGATTAAAAATTGCCTTGAAGGGCCCAAAATCTGCCAGTTTCGGAGAGAATAAGCGCCTTAGAGTACGAGTAATACTATTAGCCTTCAAGCCTAACGGTTCTGGTTTAAGCAGGCTTTGGATTAGTCGGAAAATGTACTGGATAAGCATAAAAGGATTTAGAACCTTAGCCCCACTTTTCTCGATCGTTTTAACGGCCGAGGTCGGCAACATGTCTGGATCATTTATGACTATAAGTCTGTGTTTTCGACCTCGGAACCTTTTGAGGTAGTGGGGCTTAATGGATCCTACCCATACCTTTCTGTAAACATTTTTTGCTTCAATTTCAACGTCTAATTCAGGCATCTCGAAATCTGGTCCCGAACCAATACTCTTTTTCCACAGTTTAGGATCCTGAAGAGGGTTACTTCGAAATTTAAGGCCGTGGAAGAGAAGAAGATTGTGGATGTAGCACTCATATCCATAGCCTTTCCAATCTCTTTCGTTTAAGACTTTACGGGCCTGAAGAAAAGTATCACTGCTGATAGGTTGCTTTTGAACTGCGGTCCCTAAGGGGCTTAAGTCATTTAAACTCAATTCTTCAGTCCTGACCGACTGTGACTGGTTAGAAGCTGGTGAGGTGGGTCAGCACCAGCCAGCTAAGAAGACCAGTCGAAGTATAGGCCTATTATAAGTTAAAGTGTATTCTCCTTAATAAACAGTATCCTTTAAACAAACGTATCTGAATTAGTTGGAATGAAATACCCATGTTAAGCATTGCAAATAATGTTGCAGTTACCGGTAGAGGCATAACTATTTGGGGATTTGATTAAGCGCTCAATAACCTATAATCTAGACATCTTCTCGTTAGAACATTTTAAATAACGGTTGAAAGAATTTCTATCTGAACGAAATGCCTGATCGGTTCACTAAAGAAAAGAGAAGCGAGGTAATGTCAAGAATCAGATCTAAAGGAAGCCGGATAGAGCAAAGAATGCTGAAGAGTCTTACAGAAGCAGGTATAGCCTACCAGTACCAACCTCGAATCTTTGGTAAACCGGATTTCTTTGTTCCACCAAACATCCTCATTTTTTGTGATAGCTCATTTTGGCATGGCCGAAATTGGCGTACATTGCGAAAAAAGCTTTCAAAGGATTATTGGTACGACCATATAAAGAAAAACCGTTCAAGAGATCGAAAAGTTAACAGAGAATTAGCTAAAAAGGGATATATTGTATTGCGATTCTGGGATACAGATATCAAAAGCAAAATTAATTTGTGCATTAAGACAATAGAGGATCAGATTAAAAAACCCAAAAAATGAGGAAAAGAAGTTTGTCTACGTCTAAATCTAGAGGTTATAAAAAAGAAAAGATAGAAATTATAGGTGAAAAGAGACTCTCGGTATCGGATAAAAATAGGCATTATATAGTTATACCGGCGAAAATTAGGGCGCATTTTCCACCATGCGATACCCCATTTAAGCTTAAAATAGGCGCTAGATCGGTTACAACATATATTGACGCTTATAAAAGACTGCGTTTAGGTTCAAGAGCTTTTAACTGGCTCAGGATCGGAGAGCCAGGGACGATAGTGATTTTTGAAAAAAGATCTGACAGAAAGTTTGTCCTAAAAAATAAAAAGGCGCTTTAGCCCATGTCTTTCTGAATTTCTTTGGCTATTATGAACCCCTTCTCGGTGAGTCCGAATATCTTACCTTTTAACCTGTCAGGCGTGTAGCATTTAATCAATCCTCGGTGTTCTAGTTGCCGCAAGGTTCTGCTGACATGGGATAATTTGATGCCTGTTCTTTCCGCTAGACCTTTTGGTGTACTGGTATGTTTGAGTAGAATCTTTAGCACTTCAGATCTATATTTGCTTGCCAAAATAAAGCCCATGTCATCCCAACATTCTGAGTGCCCCACAGCATTGCCTCACTTTGCGATTAAGCCTTATTCACGATAATAATCTTATTGCAATAATCGTTGCAATTAAGCTTTTTAGATTGAACGTATACATTTCCATAGGAAATATTAAAATACTGATAAATGGTAATAATATGGTAACTAAATGGTAGTTAGCGCGCTTTGGGAAAAGGTGAAAGGATTGGTCACGAACGGAGAACTAATTAAACAAGCGCGAAAAAAGAAGGGTCTTAGCCAAGCAAAATTGGCTCGTCTATTGGGTATCAAGCAAGCAGTACTCTCAAATTGGGAATTGAATTACACAGCGCCATCTTCCGAAGAAACCAAAAGAGTTTTTGATCTGCTCAACTCTCTCAACGACGAAGAAATAAGGCTGTTATGGAAACGTGGCAAGAATATTCATATAAAAAATAACAATTCTTGGTCTTCACTTCCAAAAACTAATATCCGCAAAAGAACGCCTATGACAGAAGAAGAGCGAAGAGGTCGTCTTCCATTCCTATTTCTAGAAGTAGAAAAAATACTCTGCAATGGTCGAACGGCTATATCGCTTTTCAGCGGAATCGGCGGGTTTTCTCTCGGTTTTAGGTTCGCGGGATTCAAAATTCTAGGCTACGTCGAAATTTACGAGCCATTCCGCAGAATCTATGAATTAAACTTTCCCAACACAAAATGCCTTGGAACAGACATTCAGAGAATAACAGACAATATGGTACTCGAATGGAAACAAGAATATGGGGAAATTGATTGTCTTTTTGGAGGCCCACCATGTCAAGGATTCAGTCTAGCCGGAAAAAGAGATAGACTTGACGCGCGAAACCAGCTTTTCAGACATTTTGCCAGAACAGCCTCCCTATTGAAGCCAAAAACAGTGTTAATGGAAAATGTTAGTTTAATGTCGTCAATGAAAGATGCAGATGGAATACCTATGTTAAAGGCCGTAAATCAAGAATTCGAAAAGGCTGGCTACATAACGTGCTTTAAACGGATTAAAGCTGAAGAATATGGGGTTCCCCAATGTAGACGACGAATGTTTATGTTGGGTATTAGAAAAGATTTGAATAAAGGGGAACCAAGTTTTCCAAAACCTACGCATGGTCATGCGCGTCAACTGACCCTTTTAGGTGATAAATCGGAGCCGTACGTCACATTCTGGGAGGCAACTGGAGATTTAGAGAGCCTCAAGGCCGGAGAGCAATCGGCGAGGGACAAATGGCATGTAGCGTCTCGGCATCCTAAGTACGTCGTTGAAATGCTTGAAGGAGTACCTGAAGGAAAAAGTGCACATGACAATCCTAACCCCGGCTTGCGTCCAATTTCTGGATATAATACAACATACAAAAGAAATATATGGGATGAACCATGTTCGACCATATCCACCAATTTTACCATGGTCAGTGGTTGCAGAAATGTTCATCCTTCTGATACTCGTGCTCTTACCTACAGAGAAGCCATGCGTGTTCAGACATTTCCAGATAACTATATACTTGTAGGAAAGAAGGGCGACATCAGAAAAGGAATAGGCAACGCTGTACCACCATTACTTGCAATGAAAATTGCAACACACATCCATAATTCATGTCTTTCATAATTAGAGCTGCATGCTTTGCCATTTCAAAAGACTTGGTAAATTGTATCTCTTCGACCCCTCAGTTTTAAGCTTCTTTTCCAATTCTGATATTTTGTTGAAGTATCCCGCTTTAAGGTTAAATTGCAATTCTGTAGCATTTTGTATGTTTCCCAATCTTTGAAATTGGATAAAGCCGAAACGGGGCGCTTCATGAATATTGGGGTCGTTTTTGAACCTGCCCTTTTTGATTCTATACTTCTTCTTCCAAAACCTTGAATACATTGCTGAGAATTCCACCAGTTCGTCAATATGAAAAATTGCTAGAGGAACCTTATTAATATCATAATAAAGCGTTCTTTGATGTATAAGATATTGCGGAGGATAAGGGTCGCCAGTGTAAGATCCTTTCTTTAGTAAAATTGAAGTTATTTGATTTTGGTTCTGAGTAAATATTTTTTCTAGTTCTTCTCGACCTTTTTCAGGAAGTTCTTCCCAGAAAAATCGCTCTGGATTAGATTTACGATTTTTGATTTGAGTGTTTGAAAGAAGATCTATAGGCCGAAATCCTTTGTCTCCACAGAACATTTTAAGCGCCTCCCTAGCTTTTGAAGAGACTTGAATACCGTTAGAGATTAGCAAATCGCAGAAAGAAGCTGCCCCTGTGCAAAATAATTGATCATTAGTTGGCGTTTTGTTATTGCAAACCTTTACGGAAATTCCTCTCTGGATAAAATGCTCATCTCCATAGGTTATTTCCGCTAGTACATCGCTCTTGCTCTTTTCTTTCTTAACTGGTTCTTTCCAATCCGCTTCTATTTTGCGGTTTTTGACTAGAGCTATCTTTCTAACAGTAGCAAGCCCACCTAACCAACAGGCCTTCACTGAGCTAATCTTCCCAATTTGTTCATGTTGACAAATGTATCGTACAAGTTCTTTTGCTGGATGACCAACAACTATGTGGCTTTTACTTTTTTCAAACAGTTCCTTAGAAATCTGAAGCGAGTTTAACCATTCCGATAACTTCTTTTCAAAGGAATGGCCTTTTAATCGTCCCACTGTGCCAGCCTTTATTTGCTCTTTATGCACTCCGTTTCTCGCTTTAAGCGGCATAGTAACCTCAAAAATAGAGTAGTTTGTTCGATATATCGTTTTTGTTTTTTACTCTATGGCAGAAAAGTTGTTGTTAATCCGCATCAACACAAGGATTGTATGTAACGACTTCGTCCTTCAACTTCTTTTGAATCGGATTAAAAGGAAGGGAACTAACCGTCGAATGGAACTTTATTGCGTTCTTCACTAAGACTTGTACGGGCGAACGTGACAATCATTTATTATTTGATCACAGTTAATGTCTACACGTATTTTACATTAACTAATTCGGTACCGTTTCGCCTCTGAACCCTTGTAAAGACCCGAGAATGCTTCTGATAACTTCCGTGGGCTTCGGGTTTCCAAGTTCCATGAAATTCTTAAACCTCACGAACGTCATTTTTTCTCTGCCTTCAGCGAACCTGCAATACTCCTCGAAAGTTTCAAAGCAGCTTTCTGCACCGTATTTTCTCCACAATTCTTCACGGTCTCCAGTTAACCGTTCAATGAAGTCTGCAACCCCTCGGATTTGCATGATTGGCTTTTTGACGTAGAACAAGAGCCGTTGAGCGTTTTTGGGACCTACCTGATTTTTCCGCACGAAAGCATAAATGCCCTTGCCGGCTTTGCTGCTTTCGCGCAACCTGTTCCAGTATTTTTCATCAGCGATCAAGATGAAGGCATAACGCTCGCGTTTCATAAGTTTGACTCTTCCTGCAGATTTCTAGAGTAGCCCTATCCTGAAATAACAGTTTCGGCAATCCCTAGCAACTATTGTAGAGCACAGCTTTACTCCATGTTCATTGGCAGGGGCTTCTGCTGAGTTATCGTGCTCTGCTGAGTTACCCCTTCCTTACATATAAGGGTAAGTAACCGCAGAGACTGCCAGTTACGCGCCCTATTTCTTGTTCATTAAGTACTTATGCATGGCTTTGGCTGCTGTCTTGCCCGCACCCATGGCGCTGATAACGGTGGCTGCGCCAGTAACTACGTCGCCGCCCGCGTAAACGCCATCTAGGCTTGTTTTGCCGTTTTCATCAACCGGTATTGTGCCATGTTTGGGGTTAACTTCTAAGCCCTCGGTAGTTCTTTGGATTATCGGGTTAGGAGTTTGACCAATGGCAATTATGACGGTGTCGGTTTCCATAGTGAACTCTGAACCTTTAATTGGAATTGGCCTGCGTCTGCCTGACTGGTCTGGCGCTCCAAGCTCCATGCACTGGCAGTCCATGGCTTTGACCCAGCCCTTCTCATCGCCGATGAACCGTAGGGGCGCAGCAAGGAACCTACACACTAAGCCTTCTTCCTCAGCGTTCTCGATCTCCTCTTTCCGAGCGGGCAACTCTTCCCGCGAACGCCTATAAAGCAAGCACACATCAGCGCCTAGACGCATTGAGGAACGAGCGCAGTCCATGGCTACGTTGCCGCCGCCGATGACCACAACGTGCTTGCCGACTCGTATGGGGGTGTCGTACTCGGGAAACGTGAACGCCTTCATCAAGTTAACGCGGATTAGAAACTCATTAGCAGAGTAAATGCCGCCTAAATTCTCACCTGGAATCCCCATAAACCGAGGTAATCCAGCGCCAGAACCAATGAACACAGCGTCTATGCCGTTTTTCATAAGCTCTGGAATAGTGTGCGTTCTGCCGATCATGTTGCCCACACGTAAATCGGCGCCTAGTTTTTGGATGTAGTTCACTTCGTTTCTGACTATGGCTTTAGGTAAACGGAATTCGGGAATGCCATAAACCAAGACGCCGCCAGGCAAGTGAAGCGCCTCAAACATCACTACTTCGTGGCCGAGCTTCACCAAATCAGCTGCAGCCGTAAGCCCAGCTGGACCAGCGCCAACAATGGCTACTTTTTTGCCCGTCGGTGGAGCTTTCTCAGGTATTTGAAAGCCATGGTCACGTTCCCAATCGGCTAAGTATCGCTCTAAGCGGCCAACGCTGACGGGGTCCCCGATCTTTCCAAGAACACATTTGACTTGGCACTGTTCTTCTTGCGGGCAAACACGACCGCACACTGCAGGCAACGCGTTTTTCGCTTTTATAACAGCTATGCCCTCAGCATATTTCTTTTCTCTGATGCATTTGATGAATTCTGGAATAGGCACTTCCACAGGACATCCAGCCACACACTGCGGCTTAACGCATTGTAGGCAACGACTAGCTTCTTCAAGAGCTTGCTCTTCAGTATAACCCAAAGCAACCTCGTTAAAGTTCTTAACGCGAACTTTAGGATTTTGCTTAGGCATCTCAACGACTTCTTTCTTAATCTTCGGTTTAGGTTTAGGCTTTGTTTCTGCCACACTTATAACCTCCAATTTCCCACAGCACAGAGTTCAAACGTTCTTCTGGAAGGAATAATCGCTGACGCTTAACCAGTCCATCGAAATCAACCTGATGCCCATCAAACTCTGGCCCATCAATACATGCGAACTGCATTTTTCCGCCAACTATGACTCGGCAAACGCCGCACATGCCCATACCATCAACCATTATAGGCGTCAAAGTCACAACCGTCGGAATTCCATAGGGCTCTGTTATCTCGCTAACGGTTTTCATCATAACAACGGGTCCCATGGCGACGCAACGGTCAAACTTTTCCGTTTTAAGCAATTCTTTTAAGAAATCTAGGCCCTGATATCCCTTGGAACCGTCGTCTGTAGCAACATAAACCTTATCGCTTATGGCTTTGGCTTCATCCTCCAACATAAGCACATCCTTTATTCTGGCGCCTAAGACGGTGGTCACGGAGTTACCAGCTTCTTTCATGGCTTTAACCTGCAGCAACAACGGTGCAATCATCACGCTGCCTCCAACGCACAAGACCTTTCCGAACTTCTTAATCTCTGAAGGATTACCCAAAGGTCCCGTGACGTTTACTACACAGTCACCCTCGTTTAAGAGGCCAAGCTCTTTCGTGGTCTTGCCAACCTCGTGAAAAGCAAAGGACACTGTGCCCTTTTTCGCGTCGTAACCGCAGATGGTCAACGGTATACGCTCGCCCTTCTCGCCGACAATCAGTATGATAAACTGTCCCGGCTGAGCCTTCGCAGCGATATCTGAGGCTTCAACCTCGAACAGTTTAATCTTAGGAGCAAGCTCCTTATTGGATACTATTTTGTACGTTTTCCAGTCGCCTCCGTCATCATTACAGCGCACTGGGGCATAGCCGCGATTTTCTTGTAGAAAGCATCCAGCTTCTCTTTGAATTCGCCAGCACACCTTGGTGACGCCTCATAATACTCGAAACGATCAAGCAGATTCATTTTCTTCAACACATCCTTCAACACGTCCAAGTTGCGTTCCGCAGTGTCCCTGCCTTCTTCAAGTTTGCAGTCCTCGGCGGAACACACGGCGGCCATAACCCCGTCAAAACCGCATTTCAAAGCGTTGATAACGTGAACTGGATCCAACGCCTTAAAACACGGAACCTCCAAAGCCAAGACGTTCTTGCCCAAAAATGCAGTGTCAGGATTGTCCAGCGCTGAGAACTCTGACCACTGGCAAATGAATGCCAGAATCGCAGGCGCCTTGTTCTCGGCTTTCAGTTTAGCTGCTGACTCGCCATAACGCTTCAGAACGTTTTCAAATTCAAAGCCTTTCACTTCGATAGCCTGATGCGGACAGACCAAAGCGCAGGCGCCACAGCCCACGCAGTCTTCGTAAATTATGGTTGGCGTGGCAAAAGGTTCAGCTTTAATAGCGTCGTAGGGGCATATGAAAACGCATTTGTCACAGCCCACACATTTCATGGTATCATAAACCGCTTTTCTGGAGTATTTCACCACTTTTAAGGCGTTTTTGTCGAACCCTAACTGCTCCAGAACGTTCCTGCTTAGCTGGAACCGTCTTGTGTTAATTTTTGTGCCTTCTTTGTAGCGGCAGAACGGGTCTTCACACTGGATTGAAACTATATTCTTCACGCCTGAGTTTAACATTTTGAAGATAAAGTCGGTTGGGATTCTACCCGAACAGGGTAAACGTAACGGGATGTAATTCTCAACGCATATGCCCTGATCTGCCAGAATCTCTTCGGTTTCACATGTGGAAGGAGAGTTTCCTCGGCACATCAAAACCAGTGTATCACTATCGACTTTCTTTCGCACACAATCCACATAATCTACCAAATGATCATAATCGTAGTAGGCCATCTCTATCGCCGCAACCGGACAAGCACTGTAGCAAATGCCGCAAACTTGGCATTTCTGTATGTCTATTTCTACCTTGTCCGCTTCAGGGTCATAATTTATGGCTTCATAGGGACAAATTGAATGGCAAACACAACATCGGCTACATAGGTCTTGATTGATTTCTACCACAGCAAGACACTTTTCACTCATTCGGGAAACCTCTTCCTTTCATTCCGCTGGTGCTTTTCAAAGCTGTAAGCTACTAGCGTATGCTTATGGAAGCATGAAAAGGGTTTTTGGATGATATAATGTTTTCCCTCTATTTTCGGTAATAATATGGTTGTCGAATGTAGCCGTATGCTTCGAGGGCTGCGGTGATGCCTTCACCAACGGCTGTTCCAACCTGCTTGACAGGGTGATTCGTCACGTCGCCAGCTGCATAAACGCCTGGAATGTTGGTTCGCTGAAAAATGTTGCTTTTGATGTATCCTTCATCGTCAACTTCAATGCCGGCATCTCGGGCGATTTGGCTGTTGGGTGCCTCTCCGACCTGGACGAAAACAGCGTCAACCGCTAATTCCTTCGTTTCCCCTGCCTTTTTGTCAAATAACACCACGTTGGTGACGAGTTTTTCACCCTTGATTTCTCTGACTTCAGTGTTCAAGAAAACCTGTACATTCTTTTTGGAAGCTATGTCTTTCACAAGGGCTTCTTCAGCGCGAAAAGCGTCTCTGCGATGAACCACCGTTACCTCGGCAGCAATGCCTGAAAGGTAAAGAGTAGTTGTAGCTGCGGAGTTGCCGCCACCTATAACGAGAACACGTTTACCCTTAAACAACGGACCATCGCAGACGCCGCAGTAGCTCACGCCTCTTCCGCGGAATTCTTTCTCGCCTTTAACGCCGATTTCGCGGTAGTGGGAGCCTGTGGCGATGATAATGGCTTTGGCTTCGTAAGCTGTTCGGGTGGTTTTCACGATTTTCCGTTCGCCTGTAAGGTCTAAGTCAGTTACGGTTTCCAGTTCGCGGATGGTTACGCCCGCTTTTTTGCAGTGAAGCGTTATCTTTTGCGCCAGTTCGCCGCCGCTGATTTGTGGGAAGCCTGGATAATTCTCCACAACTGGAGCGTCTGAGGTGGTTCCTCCCGCCATTTTCTCTTCTATGATTAGGGTTTTTAGTCCGCTTCTGGCTCCGTAGATTCCTGCGGCTAAGCCAGCGGCGCCAGCGCCGATTATTATGAGTTCCCAGTTTTCCATGCTCAGACAACTCTTTAAACGGAGTAATTTGGTGAGGGCGGTTTATGAATTATTCGGAGAAAGTCTTTTGTGATTGGTTTCAACTGATAGCTCTCGGAAGCTATAGCCCCCTTATATAAAGACTGAAACGCCAAGTTAACTGCTGTTTCCTTTGCTGCTGTTCTAGCCTGTGTGAGGCGTATACGTTCTCTCCTTTGTATATAACATCTCCGTGCGCGTAAGACTCTTCAGAAATAGTAACTTGAACCAATTATTGGGTAGATTATCTATCAGCAAGTAATTAAACAATAAATCCGCCGCCGTACTTCAGCTTATAGCAGCTTTCTGTCTCATTCCACACACACCGTATACTACTAAACGGAGCACTGTAAACAACCACGGGATTATAACTGTCGGCTTCTAAAGAAAGACTAAAGGAAAAGCCTGTGACGTTCTCATCGATTGTGAAGAATACGGGTTTGCTGTCTGCACTCATGGAAGACCAGCGCTCATGAAGCAGGAAAGGAACCTTGACCATTGTATTGTTAACCTGAAGATAAGTCTGTTGAGTCTGAGCCGGAAAAGAAGCGTTAACGCTGCTTAAAACAAGATAGAAACTGCAAGCCCTATCGCCACTATTACTGCAATACACGCTAATCTCGTTGACCTCGCCAGGATAAAACGTATGCACACTGTCATCAATCGAATACTCAACAATAGCAACCTTGGTTACAAAATCAATTTGGTAAACCAGCAGAACCAACGTTAAAGCCACAACAAGATAAATCAAAATATTTCTCTTTCTGCGATATTTCCTTAAAGAAGGAAATTTGACAAACAACACTAATACAACAATTAAGACAGCCACAAACACAACGATATAAGGCAAAGCGAAATATGACCTCGGTACAATTCCAAGAGGAGTCGGCGGCAAGACAGCGTTAAGCGGGAGCACCAATTCACCAGTAAAATAGCAAGATTTAACAGCTTAAAAGATTTTGGAGTGCACGCTCACCTAAAAATCCCAAATTACTTTTTCTTTTTTAGGGCTACTCTCTATCTGGTGTGTGTGCATTAAATTTTAATCTAAAAATTTAATTTTTGAATGCTATTACTTTGATGAGGAGGAACCTAAATTGGCGAGGTATGTTTCGGGTCTATGCATTACTGTTGGCATGTTTCTTATAGTATTTGGAGTATACACTTGGAAGTTTAACCCAGAGAGCTGGAGTAGAAACCCGATGACTTGGCTTGAGCAAAAAGACTGGCCGAGTTATATATACACAGGAGCATTTCTCATATGTGGCGGGACAATCTTTTACTGGTTAGGGTTTTAAGCCGAACAATCAGCCGAAAATGCATTAGCAAAGAAAAGAAAAGAGATTGCCTGAATGAGCTTAAAACCAGAAAAGCAGATAAGAGCGAAGAAACATTGAAGTATTGATAAAAAAATTTTCGGGGTTTTCGTATGGCAAAATTCAGATGCACCGTATGCAATTATGTTTATGATGAAGCTAAAGAGAAAGTGAAGTTCAGCGATTTGCCGAAGGAGTGGGTGTGCCCTGTCTGCGGAGCGCCCAAAAGCGCTTTCGTGCTTTTAGCAGGCGAGGCAGAGAAAGAAAAGAAAGGACGAACCGTCTCAGACGTTCTAATAGAACAAATCGCAGAGTGGGGAGTCCAATACGTCTTCGGAGTCCCAGGCACCTCAACATTAGGCATCGTGGACGCCATAAGAAAAAGCAGCAAAGTCCAATACCTCCAAGTAAGACATGAGCAAACCGCAGCGTTCATGGCTTCTGCTTACGGAAAACTCACGGGACACGTTGCCGCTTGCTTAGGTGTTTCAGGACCAGGCGCAACCAATCTAGCCACAGGCTT
>Ga0209636_10000268_pt1 | contig 47221 bp, 56 predicted proteins | sample DeeMarSWOR152_54_FD_187464 | JGI IMG/M metagenome (GOLD analysis project Ga0209636, IMG submission 187464) | Marine sediment microbial communities from White Oak River estuary, North Carolina - WOR-1-52-54 (SPAdes) (version 2) | ecosystem: Environmental > Aquatic > Marine > Intertidal zone >...
CATCTCAAAGAAAATACAACACTACCCCCGGCTGTCAAATTGCTTATTGAAGGATTGGAATATGTTGGAAGTTGATTTGGAGTTGGAGACGGAGAAGTTAAAGTTAAAATCATATTTTGGATTACAATTTTTGTTTCATTCGAAGTTTCTGTTTTGGCGGATACTCTTATTGTTACATTATATTCTCCCTCACTCTCCTCAGATGGTATATCAAATTTTATTTTTATTGTGGTAGAACCACCTGTAAGAATCGCGGAAGGTACATTTTCTACTGTATACCAATCTGAAGGAATTCCTATTAAGCTTACATTTATATTGACAAGAGTTTCATCTAAAGTGCTTGACAAATTAAAAGTTCCTTCACCACTTTCACTAATATTTACTGTTGGAGAAGAGACATCAGATATTTTCAATTCTTTAGCAGCAGGCCACCCGCTGTCTCCTGGAAGTGTTCCTGCTGAAACAGTCAATGTTGCTGAAAAACTCTGGTTTGTATAGTTTTGTTTTCCATTAGTATTACACTCGTAGACATAAGTTCCAATATTAAGTGTTGAAATGTCATCTCTCGATAAAATACTTGTGTTTGCTATGAGAGCAGAGTTTCTATAAAGCTTGAAATCATTAACAGTTAATTGATTTGTATTAGAATAACAGACAACTACTGTTTGAGTCCCATATGCAACACTTGTTGCGGATATGTAAAAAGTTAGTGCATAGTTTTTGTAAATTCTATAAAGTTCTTTTATTGTACTATTAAATTTATTTTTATCATCTTTAGCTATCCACCTATAAACAAATCTGGTTGCTGGCAAATCTATTAAATTTATCCAGAAAACCCCAGATTGGTTTTTAACATTAGGGTATGTATAGTTATGATAACTTCCAGTATGGTTTGATTCGAACCAGACATTATTTATTTTTGCATCGCTTATGCTGATGTTAAATTGATAACTTGCATTTTTGGAATAAAAAGGAAAACTTGGAGGATATGTTTTTTTATTGGAAAATGAAGGTGGTATGTTGTCAAAGTAATAAATTTTTGATGAGGCAGTATAATTGTTATCTCCATTCCAGTATGCAGTTAATTTATGTAGACCAAGAGCACTCACATTTGTTAAATTATATATAACTGAAGAACCACTGCTTTTTTGGGTCCAGCCAGGATATGTAGAATTTAGATAAACTGTCTTGCTTGGTAGTTTTAAAGAAACTGTAAAGTTAGCAATTTTATACCTATCATAAGTTTTGTTTCCTTCAGTTCCATTCAAAAACAATTTTATACTAACAGAGTTATTTTTTGCAATCACATAACTCATTTGATTGGTGAAATTGAAACTGTTACCTGTATCATTTGCATACCACCTATAAATATAATTACCAGCTCCCACACCTGTAAAGTTTATCCAGTAAATTCCTGCAGTGTTGTTGTTGACAGAAGGAGTTGTATATTTTGTGTAATTTTTCAAAGTTCCTAAGAGGTTCGTCTCAAATATAACAGTAGAAACACCACCAACACCCAATGTGCTGTCTGTCCAATTTATTTGAAATCCATAATTTTTAGATGGGGAGTATTGAGAGTTTGATGGAACCGAAATACTTCCTTGGGAATAAAATGGGGTATGATGAGTATTGTTAGCAAAGATAAATAAGACTAACAATAAGAGCAAAATATATTTCTTCATAATTATTTTATGATTTTTATGAATTAAAAGTCTTTTACAATTAAAAGAATACTTTTAATAATCAGAAAGGTAAATTAAAATTAAGGTGAATAAATGGTTAGAAGAAAGAAAGCAAGAAGAAAAAGAAAGGGACCGGCCTTTGGAGGTTATAAGATAAAACCAGACGTAAACTTTGCAAAGATAATTGGAAAAAAGGCGGTGTCACCCGCTCAAATGACAAAAAAGGTCTGGTCTTACATTAAGAGAAAAAGGCTTGCAAAGAGAAGATAATTTTTTAATTTGATTAAAAAATTGCAATTTCTATAAGATTTAAAAATATAGAAATATCTAAAATTCTTTAGGCCGCTGTGGCAGAACCAGGTAAATGCGCCAGAATCGTCCCAAGTTTTGATTTGAGATGATAGCGATACTTGAGACAGATGAGTAAATGGCTTGACTCTGAATGCGGCGTTATGAAGAGTGATAGGCGAAATGATGTCTAGATATCTGGTGCCCGCAAGGGCTTGCAGGTTCAAATCCTGCCGGCGGCGCCTTTTTTTAATCCAGAAATAAAATAAATTGGTATGGTAGTATTAGCACAAGTTTTCCCATTTTCAATAGAAGCATTTATCCCAATTATTACAAGTGTTTTATTCAGTACTTTAACAATATGGATAAGTGCACAAATTATAGTAAGTCATGGAAGATTCCAAGATTCGCTTTTATTTGCTATAGTATCATACGTTGTCCTTATTCTAATGAGATTTATTTCAATTCCTTATATTCCTTTTGTAAGTACTTCAATTATAATTGAAGTTGTAATAAAAAGTTTGCTTGCCATGAAACTTTTTCATACGGATTTTCGTGGAGGAATATCCTTAGCAGGCGTTCAAATACTCATCGGGATGATGATCACACTACCGTTCTAAATTGAACAATCCTTAAATCCTGACTTCTCTATATTTTTGATATGAAAAAAAGTTTGGTCTATTTTTTGATTGCTTTTATAGCTGGAATAATTACTTATTTTCTTCCTCTGGGAATTTCAACCCAAGCACATCTAGTTCTTTCAATATTAGTAACAATAGGAATCCTCTGGTTTACAGAAGCTATGCCTATACATGTAACATCTCTTTTAATTCCATTACTCTTGGTAATTTTTGCAAATTTTAAACCAGTTGAAGTTTTCATACCATTTTTTGATCCTGTTGTGGTTTTGCTTATGGGAGGGTTTGCATTGGCATACGGGTTACAGAAATTTAACTTGGACAAGGTCATAGCACACTCTTTCATAAACATAATAGGAACAAGTCCCAGAAGATTTCTTTTGGCAATAATGTTGGCAACGGCCTTTCTTTCAATGTGGATGAGCAATAGTGCAACAACAGCAGTAATGATGCCAATAGTTCTCGTTGTTTTGGTTGATAGTAAACTAAAGCCTTTCAAATCTTCATATGCAAAGGCAGTTGTCCTAGGGGTTGCATTTGCAGCAACAACAGGTGGCTTATCAACAATTGTTGGAACAACGCCCAATGCAATGGCTGTTAAGTTTCTTGCTGATCAAAATGTAAACTTATCATTTTTAGATTGGATTTATTATGCTCTTCCATTTACTCTAATCTTTCTTGTTATTTCTTGGTTCCTTTTAACATTGGTTTACAGGCCAGAAATAAGGAAACTCAGAGTGAAAAAATATAAAACTTATATAACAAAAGATCAGGAAAAAACATTGATTATCTTTGCAATAACTGTTCTACTCTGGTTAACAGCAGGTTTTCATAAAGTTTCTATATCCTTGATAGCTTTAGTTCCAATATTTTTGTTTTACATTCTAAAATTATTTAATAACAAAGATTTTGGGAATTTTCATTGGGATATTTTAATTTTGGTTGGGGGTGGCCTTTCTTTAGGTTCTGCAATAAGCTCAAGCGGTTTGAACATTGTCATAGCAAACGCAATGAAATTTTTAGTTGAAGGACATCCTATAATGATTATTTTGTTTTTGACCTCACTTTTTTGTATCTTAATGACTATGTTTTCAAGTAACACAGGAACAGCAGCTTTTATAATCCCAACCATAATACCTTTAGCAACTTCACTTGGAATAGATGCAAGAGTTATGGTCATACTTGCTGGAATAAGTGTTTCTTTAGACTTTCTAGTTCCTATTGGAACTCCTCCAAATGCAATAGCATATTCAACTGGCTATATACACATAAAGGATATGATAAAAATCGGCGCCATACTTGCTATGATTGGAGCATTTTTATTAAGCTTTTTAGCTTATTTATACTGGTAATATTTATTCTCAAGATTTCTAAATTGTAAATTATGAGAATTTCATATGAAAAATTTATTGATATACTGGATGAACTATTTTTGATAGCTGGTGTAGTTTTTCTCTTTTTAGGTTTCTCAGGATTGATAATTATTATAACTTCATATCCTATTGGTATGTTTGGAGATATGGTGCTTGATTTTGCAGCCTCTTTTATTTATGTATTCATGTCAGGAATGGGAATATTTTTGATATTATTCCATAAGAAGATAATAGTAAAACCAAAAGAACACTATTAAACAGAAACTTCTCTTAGTGTTTTAAAACTTTCTTTCATGATTTTTTCTATTTTCAACTCATCTTCAATTTTTAAAACTTCCTCTAATTTTGCTTTTGTTTTTGGTTTTTTTGGAACTGCCCAACAAATTTTCTTATCTTCAATTGACTTTTCATAGGTTCCTATTCGTTTAGCAATATCAATTGACTCAGTTTTATCCAACCCTATCAAGGGTCTAAAAATGGGAAGCTCAGATGCTTGATCTAAGACCATTAAATTATCCAGAGTTTGAGATGCAACCTGCGCTAAAGACTCTCCAGTAACTATGGCTTTTGCATTCATTTTTTTTGCAAGGCCGTTCGCAACCTTGTACATCATTCTTTTACAAAGAATACAAGTATATCTGTAAGCTTTTTTGTTGAATTTGTCAAGATTTTTCCTTTGATCAAAAATAAAGATTCTCATATTCTTCCCCAAATGCCATTTCTTTAACTCTTTGATGACGTCTAAAAAAACCTTTCTGCTTTTTGATTTTGAGGCAAATAAGGGAATTATTGTACAGCCCCTTTTCATCATTAGCCACGATGCAACAGCAGAGTCTATCCCGCCAGATACCAAACAAACAACCTTTCCAGAAGTTCCCAAAGGCATCCCTCCTGGACCTTTGATGACTTTTGTATATATGTAAGAGTCATTGTCTCTAACTTCAATAAAAATCTCTACATCAGGATTAGAAAGATCAACCTTTCTATCAACTACATCGCCTATAAGTTTCGCAAGCTTCTGGCTTGTGTAACTATGTCTACCAACTCTCTTTGCTCTTACAGCAAATTTTTGATTTTTTCCTATCCATTTTTTATAGTTCTTTTTTACAAAAATCTGAATTTTTTTAATTTCAGAGCTTTTTATATTAAAACAGGGAGAAAAGGAAACAACCCCAAAGATTCTCTTTAAGACACTAGAAGACCTCTTTATCTGAGAGGTCTCAACAAAGATTCTTCCCCTTTTCCTTAAGATCTTGAATTTTATTTTTTCCTTTTTCAAACCGATTTTTATGTTTTCTATTAATGTTTTTTCAAACTTTTTTAATACAGGCTCTGATTTTAAGAATAGTTCTCCATATCTTACAATTATCACATTATTCATAAAAAATATAAGAAATTAATAAACTTTATAAACATTAGTTCCAATATTGAGAAAAAGTGGTTCCATGGGTGCAAGAAGAGTTAAAGAAGAAAAAGGGAAAGGAAAACCGAAAAAAGAAAAGAAAGAAAAGGAGAAGAAAGTTCCTAGAAAGAGAAAGGTAATAGAAGGAATAAGGGGAATTGTTAGATTAGCTGAGGTTGATATTCACGGTGAGAGAAAGGTTAAGGCCGCACTATTAAACATTAGAGGTATTGGCCAATCTCTTGCAAAAGGAATATCTGTTGCAGCAGGTATAGACCCTGAAGTAATGATTGGAAGCTTAAACGATGAACAGTTAAAGAAGCTTGAAGATGTTATAAAGAATCCAAATAACTATGGAATTCCTTCTCACATGCTTAATTTTCAAAGAGATATAACAACAGGTGAAAACAAACATTTTGTTAGTTCAGAACTGAGATTTAAAATAAAATCTGATATTGATTTTTTGAAAAAAATACGTGCTTACAGGGGGGTAAGACATGAATTAGGTTTACCTGTTAGAGGTCAGAGAACAAGATCTAGTTTTAGAACAGGAGCAAGGGTTGGAGTATCAAAAGGTGCTGCGAGAAAGGCTATGAGAGCTACAAAGACAAGGGCAGTAGCTCCAACTGTGGCTAAAGAAGAGGGTAAAACAGAAGTCAAACCAACTAAAGAAGCCAAACCAGCTGAGGCTCCCAAATCAGAGAAACCAAAAGAAAAACAACGATGATTAAATGAAGAGACAAAAGAAAAAATACGAAAAACCATTAAAACCTTGGGATAGGGAAAGAAGAGATGAAGAGAAAAAATTGTTGGAGACATATGGTTTAAGGAGAAAAAGGGAGATATGGAGAGTTGAAAGTATTCTAAGGAAATATAGAAGATTAGCAAGAAACCTTGCTGCCAAACAAGATAAAGACAAAGAAAAAATTTTGTTAGATAAGCTCTTTAAAATGGGTATAATAAAAAAAGATGCAAATTTGGATGACATTTTGGCTCTAAATATTGAAAAATTTTTAGACAGAAGATTACAAACTATTGTTTTTAAAAAAGGACTCACCTCAACTATTAGGCAGGCAAGACAACTAATTGTTCATGGTCATATATCTTTAGATGGAAGAAGGGTTAGATGGCCAAGCATGATTCTCAATTTAGGTGAAGAAGATAAAATAAGTTTTTATGAAAAAAGTAAAATAAAGGGTGTGAAAGTTGAAAAAAGCTAAAGAAAATTTAAGATGGGGAGTTGCTAATATATTTAGCTCTGCTAATAATACTATAATTCATATAACCGATATCACTGGATCTGAAACAATAGCAAGATTCTCAGCAGGAATGATGACTTTAAAGGATAGGGAAGGTGGTTCTCCTTATCCAGCCCTGCTTGCTGCAACAAAGGCTGCAGAAGTTGCTTTAGAAAAAGGAGTAAATGCTGTTCACATTAAAGTTAGGGCTCCTGGTGGAATTAAATCAAAAAACCCTGGAGCAGGGGCTCAGCCAGCTATTAGGGCTTTGGCAAGGACTGGGCTGAGAATAGGAAGGATTGAGGATGTAACACCCATGGGTCATGGGAAGATGAGGCCAAAGGGTGGAAGAAGAGGAAGAAGAATTTAAGTACATATAGAAAAATTAATAAATACTCAAGACAATCTTTACTACGTGATATTTTGAAAATACAAATCTTAAGCAAAACTGACATGGAAATACAGTTTGTTTTAGAGGATTCTAATCCACAATTTGCAAATGCCTTAAGAAGGGCTATGATATCAGAAATACCAATTCTTGCAATAGAGTATGTTGATTTTTCTGTGAACGATTCAGTTCTTTATAATGAGGTTATTGCACACAGACTAGGTTTGATACCTTTAGTTTTTGATACAAAGGGATTTCACTTTAAAGAAAAGCATGAAGACGAAAAAACATGTTCTATGTGCGAGGTTGTTTTTGCAGTAAATAAGAAAGGACCAGGAATGGTTTATTCTGGGAACATGAAATCGAGTAATCCTGATGTTAAACCACTCTATGACAACATCCCTATCGTCGAATTATTTGAAGACCAAAGGTTAAAATTAGAGGCCTCAGCCTCTTTAGGATTAGGGAAAAATCATGCAAGATACCAGGCTTCAAATGCATTTTATAGATATTATCCTGTTGCAAAATTAAATGGAAAGACAAAGAATCCAGAGGAAGCTGTTAAGATATGCCCTAAAAAGGCGTTGAAAATTGAGGGAAATAAAATTTCTGTTACACCAGATTGTGATTTGTGTCAAGAATGCATTAAAATTGCTGAACCCAAAGGAGTTTTGGAAATTAGTGGTGATAATACAAAATTCATTTTTAATGTTGAATCAATTTCTGGTTTAAAGGTTGAAGACATAGTTTTACAGGCGGCTGATATACTTAAGGATAAAGTCAAAGATTTTGGGAAAGAGGTCAAAAAACTGAAGTAAATATTTATAAGCTTCTATTTAATATTTTTAAATCACGCGAGGGTAGCCAAGTCTGGTCTAAAATGTATGCATAGCGTACATGGACAAGGCGCAGGACAACCTGCTGTGCGATACTTAAGATTAGACTTTTAAGTTTTGAGAGAGTAATTTCAATGAGAAATCCTGTGGGTTAGTCCCTTCGCCGGTTCAAATCCGGCCCCTCGCACTCGTGATCAATATGAAACCAACAGGTCCAACAAACCCAATATTGAAGAATTTGATAAGTGAAATCCGTAGCAAAGGCTATAAAGAAAATATACCATTTTTGATTAATCTGGCAAAGAAACTAGAGACTTCAAAGAGAAGAAGAGCAGAGGTAAATCTTTCAAAGTTAAACAGAGTTTGTAAAGACAAAGATACGGTTGTTGTCCCAGGAAAAGTCTTATCGAGCGGAATATTGAAAAAAGCTTTAACTGTTGCTGCAGCTAGCTTTTCTATGTCAGCCATTGAAAAAATACATAAGGCTGGAGGAAAAACTATATCAATTAATGAATTAATAAAGAATAACCCAAAAGGAAAAGACGTTAGGATAGTGATATAATGATAGTTGATGCTGAAAATGCTATTTTAGGAAGACTTGCATCAAAAATAGCAAAAGAACTCTTGAGAGGAGAACAAATAGTTGTAATAAATTCAGAAAAAACAATTGTCAGTGGTAATCCTAAAGCAATAAAAAAAAGATTTTTTGAAAAGAGAAGAAAAGGAGATGTACACAAAGGACCTTTTTATCCAAGATATCCTGATAAGTTATTGAGAAGAGTTGTTAGAGGAATGTTGCCTTACAAAAAACAAAGAGGAATGAAGGCAATGAGAAGACTAAGAGTTTACATGGGAAACCCAGAAAACCTTAAAGGAGAAAAAATAAGCAAAACATTAGATGAATTAAAATCTAAATACATAACTTTGGAAGATTTATGTAAAAACTTGGGTGCTAAACTTGGCTAAGAAAAAAGAAACCTTTCATGCTGTTGGTAAGAGAAAGAAATCTATTGCCAGAGCACATGCCAAACGTGGAAATGGAAAAGTGTTTGTTAATAACAAACTCTTAGATTTTTATGAACCTGAAATGATAAGGCTTTTTGTTAAGGAACCCTTAATTCTGGCAGGAAAAGTTGCAAAAGATTTGGACATAAGAGTAAACGTTAGAGGTGGAGGGATTTTTGGTCAGGCCTCTGCTGCTAGAGAATCAATAGCTAAAGTTTTAGTTGATTATGATAAAAATCTTAAAGAAAAATTTTTAAACTACGATAGAACATTATTAATAGCTGATGCGAGAAGGACAGAGCCCCATAAGCCTTCGAGAAGCAAGGCTGGTTCGCGTAGGCACAAGCAAAGAAGTAAAAGATGATGTTATGATAATACCAGTTAGATGTATGACGTGTGGTCGTGTAGTAGCTCATTTGTGGGAAACTTTTCAAAAAAGAGTTGAGGCTGGAGAAGATCCCAAAAAAGTTCTGGATGATTTGGGATTAAAGAAGTATTGTTGTAGAGCACTTTTTCTAACACATGTAGACACTTACAAACAAATTGCAAAATACAAGAGATAGGTTAGTATACCTTTAGGATATTTTGAATCCCTTTTTCTATGCTTACTTTAGCTTTGAATTTCAATGTTTCTTCAGCCTTTTTTGTATCAGCCAACGTTTGCTGTACATAGTTTTTAATTGGATTGACAACATACTCAGGCTCGATAGAAGTTCCTAAGGCTTTATTTAAGAGATTTATAATATCGTTAAAGCTATAAGATATTCCAGTTCCTATATTAAGTATTCCAGATCCAATTTCCGAATTAGCTGCTAATATAAATGCTCTTACAACATCTGAAACATAGACTAAATCTCTTGTTTGGCTTCCATCACCAAAAATTACAGGGGATTTTTCATTTTTCATATCCCATAAAAATTGTGTCAGGCAATTGGCATAATTTTCTTTGAACTTTTCCTTGGGTCCATAGACACTGAATAACCTGAGTCCGATCGAGTTTACCCCATGAAGCCTGTGGTATAATTCAGCTAGCCTTTCCATAGAATGTCTACATTCTGTGTAATAATCAGTAACATAGGCAGGCATGTCTTCTCTGTAGGGGGTCTTGTTTCCGTTATAGATGCTACTACTGCTCGCGTAAACTATTTTACAATTGTTCTTTTTAGCATATTCTAAAATCACAATCCAGTCTTCTATTGCCTCATTAACTAAATGAGGATTTTTCTTGTACATTGGAGAAGAGGAAGGTATTCCTAAATGAAATATTTTGTCTGGTGTCTTCGCATTAGAAATCAATGTATACGATTTAATTATATCTTCTTTATCTATTATTCCCTCAAGATTCTTTACATTGCCAGTAGTTAAATTGTCGAACACAACAACACCATGACCATCTTTCACTAAACTTTCTACTAAATTGCTTCCTATAAAACCCGCACCACCAGTTACAAAACACCTCATTATATCACCTCAAATATAACATGGGCCTGCCAGGATTTGAACCTGGGTCACAAGCACCCCAAGCTTGTATCCTAAACCAAGCTGAACGACAGGCCCAGCCTTAATTCTCTTTTAATTCTAAGATTATAAATATTTGATTTTTAACTTCGGTTAAGTTTAAATAATTGGCCCTACCAGTTTTTAACGATGACTATGTCTGTTCAAAAAACTGAAAATCCAACATATTTAGTAATAGAAGAAACTGTTGTAGATATAAAAAGATTTGAAGAAAAAAATGGAAAAGGAACCCTAAGCGGCTATATATTAACAATAGAAGACCCTGAAACTAGAGAATATAACGTATCTATATTTAATCGGTTATTAGGAGGGTCTAGTTCTATGCACAGAAAAATATTAATTTCTGAAGATTATACAACTGAAAAAATCAGAACTTTAAAAAGAGGGGATGAAGTAAGACTTAAGAGAAGCAGTGAAATAGATAATACGATATTTGAAATAACTGATAAATATGGTGAAAAAATATTTTCTCTTCCACCATTCTAGAAACTAAAAAGTCTTTTCTTTGACATTTAAATAAAACCAATTACTTAATTTGATACTATGACAAGAAAGCTTAAGATAATACTTGCGACAACATCACTTTTTGCTTTAGCAGGAGAAATGTTTGGTCCAATTTATGCTGTATTTGTTAAAGAAATTGGAGGAGACTTACTTACTGCAGGTGGGGCGTATGGTTTGTTCGCATTCTCCACAGGCCTTTTAATGTTTCTTATAGCTAAATATGAAGATCGTGTTAAGCATCAGGAGAGGTTAATTGTTTTTAGCAATTCCATAATGTGTATAGGCTTCCTAGGTTACTTGTTTATTTCTAAACCTATTCATTTATTCATAGTTCAGATAATTTTGGGTGTCAGTTCAGCAATAGGATCACCTGTATACAGCGCTGTATACTCAAGAGCTGTTGATAAAAAGAGGGCTGCTTTTCATTGGGGAGCATGGGAATCTCTTTGGTATATGGTGGCTGGTATGGCCGCAATAATCGGGGGATATTTAGCTAATCTTTATGGGTTTAGATTCATATTTGTGATAATGTTTGTAATTTCTTTAATTGGTTTATTTGTTTCCCTTCTCTTGTTAGAGAAGAAGCGATAAAGTTATTTTTTCAAAAGAACAACTCTGCTATCCTTCTTCTCATCAGCAATATTATATCCTGTATTTTTAGCAACATTTTCAGCAAATTCTCTTATTTCATCATGTGAAGGCATAGAAGAATAAGGCAATCTGTTTCTCGAGAATCCAACAGACATAAATGCCTTGCATTCAACAAAATTAGGAGAGGCCTTTTCAATTAATTTTGCGTATTTTTCAGGTTTAATCATGTTCAAATCTCTAACCAAGGTTAGTCTTACAACTTTTCTTGTGTTTAAACTAGGAAATATTTCTAAAGTTTTATTCAGATTTTCCCAAGCATCTTTAACTAAAGGTTTTTGAACATTTTTCATCATTTCTTTGCTATTGCTACACAAAGAAACATATAGCTGGGTTGGCAAATTATCTAAACTTTCCAATCTTTCTGGGAATGTCCCATTTGTAACTAGAAAGGTTTTCATACGTTTTTTATGGAATTCTTTTATCAAATCAGATAATTGACTGTAACAACAGGGTTCACCACTCAAAGAAATTGCGGCATGAGAAGGATTTTGAGCTTGTTTCAAGAGGTTTTCATTATGAGGAACCCCGCCCAAGCCAGTTAACAATAATCTTTGGGCTTTAATCAAACCATCAACAATGAATTTCGGTTCATCTTCTTTAATTATTTTTTGTCCTATTGTTAGTTCTGTTGCCCTCCAACAAAACATGCATCTTAAAGTGCACCACATAACTGCTGGAGAACACTGCAAACAACCATGACTCTTTATTCCAATATCTCCATAAAATTTTTCTTTGTAACAAAACTCTTTGTCTCCAGTTCTTATGGACCTTCTAGTCCATAAACAGAGTTTTGCAGCAGAATGATTTCCCACAATCTTGTATCTCTGCCTCTTTAATATATTCTCAACTTTTTTTGGTAACATACTATAACTATGGCGGGTAAACTTTAATAAAGATTTTAACCAATTATGCTTATGCTCAAAAGAACTAAAAGTTCTTCAAACAAAAAAGCCATCGAAAAAACTAAAGAGACAACAACTAAAGAAATAAAGAAAGGACTAATAATATTTCCAGAAGAAAAGGAAGCTGGCATAAAATACTATTTGATAGAGCCATTCGCCTTTGTAAATTTAAAATGGGACACAAGCCAAAAAGAGTATCTTTATGAGTTAGTTGAGCCAGAACTTTCTGACGATGAAAAAAAGACCCATGGGAAGATAGTTGACGGACTTTTAGAAATATTAGATTTTGGACTCTCTTCCATAAAGAAGAGAGGAGAAGCAATAAAATACCTTGAAGAACAGATTAAGAAAATTCTTGACGAGTATGAAATCAAGCTCACTGAACAAGTTTATTTAAAAATACTCTATTATGTTCAAAGAAACTTTGTTGGTTTAAATGAAATAGAACCATTGATGCAGGATCCTAATATAGAAGACATATCTTGTGATGGTATAGGAATCCCGATTTATGTAATTCACAGAAGATACGGTTCTATAAAAACTAATATTGTTTATCATGATGATGAAAAATTAAAAGAATTTGTCATAAAGCTTTCTGAGAGATGTGGAAGGTTTATCTCTTATGCTGAGCCCTTGCTTGATGGAACTTTACCTGATGGTTCTAGAGTCCAGGCAACTTTTGCTAGTGACGTTACAACAAGAGGACCGAGTTTCACGATAAGAAAATTTGTCAAAGAGCCCTTCTCACCAATAGACTTAATAAACAGGAAAACAGTCAGTCCTGAAGTTTTAGCATACTTATGGCTGGCTGTTGAGAGTGGGGCTTCAATTCTTATTACAGGGGGGGCTGGGACAGGAAAAACCACATTATTAAATGTTTTATCAATGTTCGTTCCATCAGAACTAAAAGTGATATCAATAGAAGATACAAGAGAATTGAACATACCACATGAAAACTGGATAGCTGCTGTTACAAGAACTGGTTTTGCCAAAGGTTACGGAGAAGTGACAATGTTTGATTTGTTAAGAGAATCTTTTAGGCAAACACCAGACTATGTTCTTGTAGGGGAGGTTAGGGGTAAAGAGGCTTACGTTATGTTCCAGGGCATGGCATCCGGAATACCGGCTATGGGAACCATGCATGCTGGAAGAGTTGAGGACGTTATTTACAGATTAGAGACACCACCAATAAACTTGTCTCCAGCACTAGTGGATACTTTGGATTTGGTTCTTGTAATGATACATGCAAGGGAGAAAGGAGAGTCTGCAAGAAGGCTCAAAGAGATTGTTGAAGTAGAATCTATTGATCTTCAAACAGGAAAGGCAAGAACAAATGATATTTTTCGGTGGTCTGCAAATGAGGACAGCTTTAGCTATAAAGGATCATCATGGTTTTTACAGGAAATAGCATCAAAAAAAGGAATTGACTTAAACACTTTAAATAAAGAAATAGAAACAAGGAAAAAATTGTTAGAATGGATGCAGAAAAAAGGAATAAACCATTTTAAGGATGTGGCAAAGGTTTTTTCTGAATACCGTAAAAACCCAGAAAAAGTTCTTAAAGAGGCTGATATCTCATAAGATAAAATATTTCACAGCATCTTCAATATTTTCTACTTCTATTACAGATATTCCAACATCTTCTCCTATGTTAATCGTTACCCTTTCGTATGTTGTCTCGCAAAAAATGAAACCAAATCTTTTAGTGCATTTTTCTTCTGGTTTTAAGTAAGTTTGTGTTCCTTGGCCTGAAGGCACTATAAAGAGTTCTGCCCCAAGCTCTTTTGCTGCTTTTGCCTTTTCCAGTATGCCCCCGACCTCTCCTATTGTTCCACCAGGATTTATTGTTCCAGTCATCATTACGTCTTTTCTTAAAGTCTTGTTTTCCAGAGCTGCTATTGTTGCCACTGTCAATGAAGCCCCTGCTGAAGGACCTCCAATTAATGTTGCATTGGTTTTTATGCTGTATATCAAATCATAATCACTGGTATTTACTTGAGTTAGATTTTCTGCAACATCTCTTGCTATTTGTATTGAATACTGTGTATCTATCCAGAATAACAGCTTTTCTATGTTTGTCAAAAGCTTACCATTTCCGGGTCTGAGTTCAACTGTTAAAGGCGTTATGACACCATTTCCCTCTTGATCAACTGCAGCCAAACTAATTTCTGCAATTGAATAAGTATCTGAAGATTTTTTATAAATAACCACAGGCTGTATTGATTGAGGTTCATAACAAATTGAATATTCTACAGAAATTCCTATTAAGAAACCAACTAATAATACAAATAAATAAATCATGTAATTACTTTGTTGTTTGTAACGGTATTTGCGTTTTCTCATAACAATATACCTTCTCTAAAAAATTAAAGCTTTTATAAAGAGTGCAGAGGATGCGCCGTCAGTGGATACTAAAAATCTATGAAGTTAACCCTACCAACCTTCTCCACTTCGCGACCCCCTGAACACCAAAACTACAGCTTAGGCCTGCTCTGTTCCCAGTCTCGGCCGGTTCACTATAGTTTTGATTCCAGAGGACGAAGCTTCTCAGTCAGCTGATAGGACTTCATAAACCTTTAATACCGCCCTCAGGCTTCGATCGCACCATAAACCGGATTTGTGCTAACAGGGAACCGGTAGCTCCCCGACCTAATCCTCTGCAAAAAATAGTTTGATTTTAAACCTATTTAAAAATTCTTTAACCATCAAATTTAAATATCTGAGAAAAAAACTCAATAACATGGCAGACCCAAGGACAATAACCTTTTGGCTCATTGGAACAATTTGTGTGTTTGTGGGATCTCTGTTAGCTGGCAGTGTTGAGCCTAATATTTTAGGGTCAACAACAACTTCAGTTATCATAGCCTATGTAATAGCGTTCGTTCTCATATTGCTGGGTGGGATGTTTTGGATATCTACAGCAATAATTCAAGTAGAAGAATCGTAATTATTTTATCAATTCTGTTTTTCTGAATTCAAAATACCTTAAGGGATAGACTTTACTCATTGTTTTTCTCAATTTTGATTGAATCTTTCCATCAATCATGTCTCTAACAAATTCGTCTGTCTTCATTTTGCTGAGCTCCTCTTTTATGAAGTCTCTTATAGTTTTCCTTATCTTAACACCAACAGTGTTGCTAACTTTTCTGTTAGAAATGGCTATTGTTTTAACCCTAAAGGTATTGTCTTTTAACTTTATTACATCATTTGTGTCTATTCTTGTTGTTCTCTTACGAACTATTCTTGCCAAAAAGTCTCGAGTACAACTATGCCCAATAAATTTAGTTATGGCTTTCTTTCCTTTGATTTCTTCAACTTTGAAGTAGAATTTTAGGTAATATTTATTCGGATCACCAGTTATGTCTGTTAGACTAGTTTCTATAACCCTTCCTTTCAACTGATTAGGGTCTAAAGCTACAGTCTCACCTATAACAAAGTCTCCGAAAAAATTAGGTGCTGTTATCTCATACCATTCTTTCCCCTTTATTTTGGAAGCCATAGAGATTAAATATAATCTACATCTTTTTAAGTTTTCCTTTTTTCAATCAAGAAATAACGCTTTTCTTCAAAGCTTCATTTTTCAGAATTTCTTCACAAATTTCAATAAACTTCCTCAAATTATCTCTTGGTATAGTTGCTCCAGCCGCAAATTCATGACCTCCACCCCTTCCACCAGATTTTCTTGCAGCCTCAACAATTACATTTTGAATGTTAACATTCTTTGATCTTGCAGATATTTTTATTCCGTCTTCTGCGTCTGCAAAACCAATCAAAACCCTTTCGTTATCTTCTTTAAACAGCATTGAAACTATTGTTCCAATCAAATTTTCATTTATTGCATCCCCAGCCAATATATAAGTTGCAAAATCTGTCTGTCTTATGTTTTGAGGATTGTCCCTGATCCAATTCAGAGAGTTTGCTATCAATCTTTTATACCCTCTAAGTAAACCCCTTGAATATTCTAGAGCCCTTCTACTACCCAAACAAAGGGCAATGCCTATTGCAGGGTCATTCATATTTGCGCATGCGTTCAAGATTGTTGCAAATTCTTTTGCATCTCTTAACTCATCTGGAAAGTTTTTCAATGTTAGAACATCACCAAAAACTTTATCCTTTTCAAAATTTCCATTTTTCAAAAATTCTTTAACTATAGAGTCTGTGAGTTTTTTCTTTTCTTTGTCTGTCAAATCATTAAAAGTTCTCCAGTCTCCGTTTTCTTGTGGGCTTATGCCTATTTCATTTAAGAATTGAATAGCCTTTGAATAATTGTTTATTTCTGGTATTTTAAGATACATTAAAGCTTGATGAATGGGTTTGGAAAACCTTCCAATTATATTTAAGCCAATTTTAGTTTCTATTAGAGGAGTCTCAAAAATTCTTGAGTTTGTTGAATAGGAAACATCTCCAATAGTTCCAACAATTGCTAATGGAGCCAAATTGTTGTTTTGGAGAATTTCTCTAGCTAAAAGATAGGTTGTCCCAGCCCCTGCTAGATTTAATTCAAATTCTTCTGGATTTATGTGAATTATATTTTCTGAGGCAGAACCTTCAATTTTGTGGTGATCTAATATTATTATATCAGTATCCAGATCCCTTAAATCATCTAAATATCCGGAACCGATGTCAGTAAATATAATCAAATCAGAATTCCTTTCTTTCAAGCGCTTTATTATTTCTGGGTTAATCCCTTTAATAACAGTTATTTGGAAACCTTTATCTATTTGAATTAAGGTAGAGGCAATAATAGATGCACTTGCTATTCCATCACAATCTAAATGTGAGACGATCTGTATTGTGCTGTCTGTAGATTTTATCTTTTCAGAAGCCTTTTTTATCAAATCAGTAAAATATTTCATTAGAAAAATATTACCAGATGATTAATATATTATTTTGCAGTCTCAACCAATAACTTTGCCCTCTCAGGCACGTATACAAAATCAGGAGGCAATCTCTTAGTTTTCACATAATATTTTATCAATCTTCTTATCTTGCTCTCTAATCTTTGCAAACCATGTTTTGAGGTGTAATCTTTTTTATTTTTTTCCAAATGATCTCTAAGAACAACAGCCCTTTTTAATAAATTCAACAAATCTTCAGGTATTTCTTTTTTCATGTTATTTTCTTCAATTATTTGGCTTACAGTCTTCTTTGCTACTGATTTTACAGAAGGAATTCCATACTGGTCTCTTAAAGTTCTTCCTATTTCAGCAGTTTGTAAACCATCCTTAGAGAGTTTTATAACCAATCTTTCAACTTCTTTACTTTTGTGCTCTACCCATCTAGCAGGAGCCATAGGTTTCTTACTACCTGCTTTACCTTTTTTCCTAGAATGCATTTTTGCCATTATTTAACCTCTTCTATGAACTGAGAAACAATAAAAACAACTATACCAACCATAACAAAAAATGCTCCAAAACTCGCTATTAATATAGTACCTTGAATGAAACTTCCTATACCGATTCCTATTGCAACTAAGATTCCTGAAAAGATTATTATAAGAAAACTTAAGTTTTCCCAAAACTCTTTGTTGTTTTTTCCACCCAACAAATTTTTAAGACTAAACTTGGCTTTTGATTTTTCAACTTTTGTTTCTTCAACTTTTTGTTCTTCGTTCATCTTTTCACGTACCTTCCTCTTTTCTCAATATTATCTAAGGTTTCTAAAACCTTATTAAAGTTTCTATTTGTTTGTTTATAGCCTTTTATAAAGTTTTCCCAAAGGAGATTTAAATACTTAAAGTGAGTTGATTTGAAGGCTTCCTTTAGAACTGACAGGTCTGTTGCAAAATTCTCTATTCTCTTAGAAAATTCACCCAAACCAAAATCAATGAAAAATATTTTTTCACCTTTTAATATCATATTACTTGTTGTTAGATCTCCATGAACAATACCGTTTTGATGAAGTAAACCAACAGAAATTCCAATATTCTCTGCTGCTATTTTTCTATTCTCATCATTTGTTTCATTAAGATATTCTTTCAATCTCTCTCCATCTACGAAATCCATTATTATTTTGTTGTTCTTTTCATCAACAGAAATTATTCTTGGGACAGATATTCCACATCTCCTAGCTTCTGATATCAGTTTGGCCTCCTTTTTCGTTCTGTTACTTCTCAGCTCAATATCTATTTGAGGAAGTCTGTAACTTTTTTTGACTCTCTCTTTTACAAGGGTTTTATCTTGCAGATAGAGAATTGCCTCAGCTCCTCTTTTGATTATTTTCATAAAAATCACGATGTGGGCGAGGCCGGATTCGAACCGACGACCTCCACGTTATCAGCGTGGCGCTCTACCAGACTAAGCTACCCGCCCATGAAATAAATAATTATTTTGTTTGTTTTAAATATGTTTAAATCTTTTTCTATTTAATCTCTAATAGTTGATAAAATGCTAGCTGAAAGTTATGAAAGTTTTGATGTATTAAAAGATTCTATTCTAGAAGATGTTAATGGAACTCGTTTAATAGTTGAAAAAGAGGGAGAAAGTTCAGAATTTTATATTAACAGTTTTTCCAATGTTTTATATCTATCTAAACAACCTGCTGAAACTACAAAAGCCCTTTTTTCAATTAATGAACCGCCTTTGGTAGGATTCATAAATAGAGAAATAGATCTTGTTCAAAAAGATTTTTGGTCCTTGCAAGATAGAATATATGATACCCCTAAAAGAGTTATACTTGGTGTTAAAACTCTACCTTTTCGTTACGAGCTGTTTGGAAATGATAACAACATTTTCGTTACAAAAACACCTTCTATTAGATATAGGATTGCTCGTCTTTCTGAAATACTAAACTTCCCCGAAAGTCTAACTTCAGAACAAATTAACTCTTTAACTCCAGATGATATAAGGGAACTGAAAGCCATAGAAAGATTTTTTAAACCATTGCCAGTTTTTGATGAAGAGGCATTAAAAGAACATTACCCGACTTTACATGATATGCTTAGATCTAGAATTTAATGGACTCGCGGGGAATTGAACCCCGAATCTCTGCTGTGCGAGAGCAGCGTCTTTCCGTTCGACTACGAGCCCAATATTTAAAATTATGAACTATTGATATTTTATTATGATTGTTTCAGCAATTTCAGATTTAGATGTATTAGAGATGGATCTAGAACCATTTTGGGGTATAATTAAAAAAGCAAGAAAGCCAGACCTTCTGCTTTTTGCAGGTGATATGTATGAATTTCGTAATCCCGAGACTTATGGTTTAATATTAGATTTCTTGAAACTGAGAAAATGGGATTGTCCAATATTTGCAGTTTTTGGAAACAGAGAATTCGATGAGGATATAGATGATATAAAAAAGATTTGTAAAAATAAAATAAAATTCTTGGAAACTGAAAAAGCCATCTTAAATATTAAAGATAAAAAAATAGGGATAGTTGGTTCGAGAGGCTCTTTGGATGCCCCAACTTGGTGGCAATCTACACATGTTCCTGATATAAGAAAAGCTTATAATGAAAGAATAAAAAGAATTGAAAAACTGTTAAAAGATTTGAAAACTGATATAAAGATTTTATTGACTCACTATTCTCCCACATATAAAACTTTGAAGGGCGAGAGTGAAAAAATATATGATAATTTAGGAACAAAAAAACTTGAAAAGGTTCTAATAAAAAATAAGATAACTTTTGCTGTTCATGGACATGCACACTACGGAATTCCTCTAGCGTTTGTTAAAGGAATACCAGTTTTTAATGTCTGTTTTCTTGTAAACAAAAAGATTGTTGAAATAGATACTGATAAACTACCAAAAACAGGATTGCATAAATTTACCAAATAAATTTATAAGCTTTAAAATAAGATTAATAAATGGTTGATATGTCGGAAGTATAATAGCTACAAATTCTAAAGATTTATCTATTTGTAATCATAAAAATTCTTCCATGAAAGTTGGCATTGGAACTAAGAATCCTCTGAAAGCTAAAGTTGTTAAAGACGTTTTTAAAAAGGTCTTTGATAGAGTAGATTTATATCCTATTTCAGTTGATACTGAAGTTTCTTTACAACCAAAGGGAGAAGAAATGCTTGAAGGAGCTCTTAATAGGGCTAAAAAGTCTTTGAAGGACAATGATTTCGGAGTTGGTATAGAATCTGGAACAATAAAACTTGATAAAAAACTTTTTGTAACTGGTTATTGTGTTATAATCGATAAAAATGGAAGATACACAATAGGTTCTCAACCTATTTTTGAACTACCAGAAGTTTTTAGGGAGAGAATAGAAAAAGGAGAAGAGTTTGGGGAAATTGCTGATGAATTTTTTAAAACAAAGAACATAAAACAATCAATAGGGGCAGTTGGTTTATTATCAAATAAACTGATAACAAGAGAAGATTTATTGAGATCTGCAGTATTAACAGCATTAATACCGTGGATAAACAAAAATATTTATGGTGATTAAGTGCAAAAGAGATATGATTCTAAAGAAGTAGAGCCTAGAATTTTAAAATTCTGGAAAGACAATAAAATCTTTGGATTCGATCCTAACAGCAAGAAGCCAATATATTCAATTGATACACCACCACCAACAACATCTGGCAGACTTCATATTGGTCACGTGATGCACTATTCTCAATTTGAATTCGTTGCAAGGTTCAAGAGAATGAGGGGGTTCAACGTCTTCTTCCCATTCGGTTTTGATGACAACGGATTGGCAACAGAAATATTGACAGAAGGAGAAAGAAACATAAAAGCAGAAGAAATGACAAGAAAAGAATTTAGAGAAGTTGTACAGGAAGTCTCTAAAGAGGCGGAGGGACGTTATAGGGAAATATGGGAAAAGATTGGATTGTCATGTGACTGGTCTTTATTATACAGAACAATAGACAAGAGAATACAAAGAATATCACAACTCTCATTTCTAGATTTGTACAAAAAAGGAAGGGTCTACAGAATGGAATGTCCTACTCTTTGGTGTCCAAAATGCCACATGGCTCTAGCACAAACAGAGCTAGAGGACAAGGAAATAGATTCGAAATACATTTACATAAATTTTGGATTAGAAGATGGAAGTAAAATCCTGATTGCCACAACAAGACCAGAATTGCTAGGATCTTGCGTTGCTGTCTTCGTAAATAAAGAAGACAAGAAGAACAATCGTCTCATTGGTAAGAAAGCGATAGTTCCTTTGTTCGAACACAAAGTTCCCATATTAGAGGATTACAGGGCTGATCCTGAAAAAGGGACAGGGATAGTCATGTGCTGTACCTTCGGAGATCAAACAGACATCGAATGGTATAAAGCACACAAGCTTCCACTAAGAATTTCAATAAATGAGAGAGGAATAATGACAAATCAAGCTGGAAAATATGAAGGATTGAGCATAAAAGAAGCAAGAGAAAAGATAACCAAAGATTTGAAAGAGCAAGGATATATAATAAAAGAAGAGCCAGTCACACATACGGTTAATGTTCATGAGAGATGTGGAACAGAATTGGAGTTCTTGGTTTCAAAACAATGGTTTATCAAATACTTAGACATGAAAAAAGAGCTCTTGGAGGCTGGAGATAAGATGAAATGGTATCCAGTATTCATGAAAGTTAGGTTTGATAATTGGATAAACGGATTGCAGTGGGATTGGTGTATCTCTCGTCAAAGATATTTCGGCGTTCCAATTCCAACATGGTATTGCAAGAAGTGTGGAAAGGTTATAGTAGCTGAAGAAGATGAAATTCCTGTTGACCCATTTTTCGATAAGGTAAAGAAAAAATGTGATTGTGGAGGTGAGACAGAACCAGAGAAAGATGTTTTCGACACCTGGCATACCAGTTCTTTGACACCTTTGATTAATGCAGGATGGAGCGAAGAAGATAATCTAATGGATAAAATATTCCCAATGACTCTGAGACCTCAAGCACATGACATAATCACCTTCTGGCTGTTCAACACAGTTGTCAAGTCTTTGATGCACGAGAATAAGGTCCCCTTCAGGGACGTTATGATATCTGGACATGGTCTGGATCCTCGTGGAAAGAAGATGAGCAAGAAAAAGGGAAACGTGGTTGAGCCTTTAGATGTTATGGAAAAGTATTCAGCAGACGCAGTAAGGTTTTGGGCTGCTTCTGCTAGACTGGGTGTTGATTTACCTTTTAAAGAAAAGGACGTTGTGACAGGACAGAAAACTTTAACCAAGCTCTGGAATGCTTCAAGATTTGCAAGCAATTTCATATCCAAAACAAAAAAACCTGAATTAAAAATAATTGATAAATGGATTTTGAGCAAACTAATGAATCTAGTAAAGGGGGCAACAAAGAATTTTGATGAGTATGAATACTCACTTGCGAAACATGAGACGGATGTATTCTTTTGGCACACTTTTGCTGACAATTATTTGGAAATGGTCAAACACAGGGCTTATTCAGATGATGACTCTGTCAAATGGACTCTCTATAAAAATATATTAACGATTTTGAAATTGTATTCACCGATAATACCATACGTCACAGAGGAGATTTATCAAAAATTGTTCAGAGAGTATGAAAAGGAGGTCTCGATTCATATATCTTCTTGGCCAGAATATGAAGAAAATCTTATTGATAAAGAAGCAGAAGAAATCGGAGACGTGGCGGTTGCGATAATATCGTTTTTGAGACAGTATAAGAGCAGTAAAGGATTAGCTTTGAACGCACCAATAGAAAAATTAACCATAGAGTGTAATGATGAACTCAAAAAGAAGCTGGAAAAAATCTTTGACGATATAAAAGGAACGATGAAGGTAAAAGAGATAGGCTTTGGAAAGGCTGAAACACAATTAGAAACATATCCGATAAAATTGAAAGTTTAAATAGTTTTATAATAAATTGTAAAAAGATTATATGGAAATCAATTTAATTAATTTGGAATGACTATTTCTTTTAGGTGTTAGTATATGGTAGAGGAAGCAGTCTATAAACTAAGAAAACTTTTGGAAGAATTAGAACAAATCAAGGGAAGACACACAGAATTAGTTAGTGTTTATGTTCCTAAAGGGTTCAATCTCCAGGAAATAGTTAACATGCTTAGGCAAGAGTATACATTAACAGAGAATGTTAAGAATAAAACTGTGAGGAACAACGTTTTGGGTGCAATAGATAAAATACTCCATGAACTGAAATTCTATAAGAAGACTCCTGAAAATGGTTTAGCTTTTTTTGCAGGTAATATTTCTGAGGCCGAGGGAGTATCAGATATAAAAGTTTGGGTTATTGAACCGCTAGAAACTTTGAGAATCAAAAAGTACTGGTGTGATCAAAAATTTGAATTAGAACCATTACAGGAAATGGTTGCTGAAAAAGAACTTTATGGATTAATAGTTTTAGACAACAAAGAGGCTACTATTGGTTTATTGAGGGGAAAAAAGATTGAAATTCTCAAAGAACTGGAGTCAATTGTTCCTGGCAAATTCAGGAAAGGTGGCCAATCGGCTCAAAGGTTTCAGAGGGTTAGGGAAGGTTTGATAAATGATTGGTATAAGGAGATAGCTGAGAAATCAAGGGACTATTTTTCTAAGTTTAAATTAAAAGGAATAATAATCGGTGGTCCTGGTCCTGCTAAGAATGATTTTTATGAGGGAGAATATCTATTAACTGACGTTAAGAAACAGGTTATTGGAATTAAGGATGTTGGTTATACCAATGAGCAAGGTCTAGAGGAATTAGTTCAAAGGTCTGAAGATGTTTTGGCTGAAGCTGCTGTTGCCAAGGAAAAGGCATTAGTCCAAAAATTCTTTGAGGAATTGAGAAAAGAGAGCGGTTTGGTAACATATGGAAAAGAAAAGGTTATGAAAGCTTTGAGAATGGGGGCAGTTGATGTTATATTAATTTCTGAGGGTTTGGAAACTAAAGAGATTGCTGAAGAAGCTAAGCAGTATGGAACCCAAATTGAGATTATTTCTAAGGATACAAGAGAAGGTGAGCAGCTATTTCAATTGGGTGGAATAGCAGCTATTATGAGATGGAAGATATAATATTTTAATTAAACAAACAATTAATTATTAGAGATATATGAAGAAAAAACCTAAGAAAAAGGTTAGTTTAAAACTCTCAAATAAAAAAATTCTAGTTATAATAACGATACTTGCAATAATCGCTTTTGTCACATATTTTTCCTATCCATTTATATCTAAAGACTTATTGAAAACAGATGAATTTTTAGAATCTGAAGTTGGAATGTACTCAAATGTGACAGAGCTTTATTCCTTATTTACAGTTTATATGGAAGAAAGTGTTAATTCTTATCTGAAGTATATTGAATGTCAACCAAATAAATATTGTTATGATGATTCTTCGATCTGTTTTACATGTAATGAGATGGAAGCTTGTTTTGGATATGGTTGGGTTAATAGAAGTGGTGGGGAAAAAATGAATCCAGTATCGCCTTTCTTTCTAAAAGGAAAGTATAGTAAAGAAGAATTGATAAGTTTCCATTCTTATGGGATGTCTTGGTTATTGAACTGTGTTTGTAACGAAAATTGTACTTGCAATGATGAAATTAATGTTGAGTTAACAGAAAACGATGTTAGATTTACCTTTCCAACTAATGCTAGTATAAAACAAAAGATAGAGGAAATAAGTGGGGAAGGGTGTAATGTAGCACCAAGTGATGGACTTTCGTTTATTCATTGTAAAAATTTGAGAGGAATAATATTAAACGAATCCAATACACTAATAATTAGATATGCGTGATAAGATGTCAAAAAGAACCTTAACAGCATTTTCCTTTTTTATATTTTTCTTATTTTATCTAGTTCCTCTTGTTAATGCAACTGATTTATGTTCAAGTGGTACATGTTATAAAGACACGTCTTATGCTAATCCATGGCCATTTGAAGATACTGTATGCCCAAGCCCCTGGTGCTCAAGTAACTGTCCCCTTACTCGCGTTTGTGTTAATACTTGCTGTTATAATAGAAATTGCTATCGATCATGTGGTACTTTCACATGTTGGTGTATTTGTGAACATAGTGAAGATACTAGTAAGCCTTCTTGTGGTTCTTACTGTGGTTCTGGTGGTTGGTTTCATAATGGGAATGCCGTATGTAAGAATGTAGTTGGATGGGATTGTGATTATGATTTCGATTTATGTCTTGCTTCTGGTTGTTGTGATCCTACTTGTAATGCTGCTACTGGATGTGGAACGACCCCTGATGATACTGAATGTTCTGATAACTCCTGCTCTCAAACACATAATGATTATTGTTCTAGTAAAAGGCTTGTAGAATATGACAATGATTGTGTAGACGATAGCACCACTGTTACAGATTCATGTTCTAATACATGTCAGTCTGGTTGTACATGTACGAATTGTCCTGTAGACTGCTCTGCACCCCCAACAACCACACATTGTTGTTATAATGAAGGTACTGGAACAGGCGAATGTGGTGCAGAATGTGATTCTGATGGTGACTGTGCTTCTGGATACACTTGTAATTCTAATTGTGAATGTGTATCTACATGTACAAACGATTGTTCTGTTTGTTCAGACTGTGGAGGCGGGGCAGATTGTAAAACTTACGGTTCATGTGGTGGATTTTCGAGCACCTGTGATGAAACTGGGACCAGAGCAGTTACCACTTATACTTGTGCTGATACTGATGCTGATCCATGTTTAGATTGTAGTTCTAGTCAGAGCTCAGGATCTTGTACAAGGGATACTGATGGGGACCCATGTGGAACAACTCCATGTCCGTCAGCCTATTGTTCAGATTCTACAAATTATACTTATCCTGCAACTTGTACAAGAACTTGTAGTGGTGGAAGTTGTCAACCTTCTTGCACTTGTTCTGCAACACCTATTGATTGTTCTGCATCAGGTAACTGGGATGGTGATGCAATAACATGTAACTGTGATTGTGATGGTTTTGATGTAGTAGAATCTGAAGCCAATGGAAACTGTAATGATGGGAAAGATAATGATTGTGATGGTAATCCAGACTCATCAGATCCCGACTGTCCAAGTGATCAATGTGATTTAGATTCAGATTGTGATGATGGTGAATATTGTACAAACGATTGGTGCGAGAGACCTGCTGATCCAGATTCCGTATGTCACAATGATCCAGTAACAGACGGAACAGACTGTGGTGATTGTAGAGAATGCCAAACCGGAGTCTGTACATATCTATGTACAGGGGCAGAATCAAGCTGCGAGTGTATAAGTGACAGTTGTATAGATTGTTCTAATTATTATGGAACAGCCTGCGGATACGGTAGTTGTAACGATGATCAAAGACCTTCTTGGGATTGTGTTGGTGGAGCCTGTAGTGTAAGTAGCTGTAATGTTGATCCAACCTGTGTATGTGCACCCCCAGCCTCAGGAGACTGGATAATTGATCAAGTTTGTGATTTAGATAGTGAAACCCACACAGTGAATGGTAACCTCATCATCCAGAGCACTGGTCAATTGATAATGCGTGGTACCACAAACATAATATTCGCGGGTGCTGGTAGAAAGATTTACATTTATTCTGGAGGAAAAATTTACATTTACGATACAGCAGGATTTAACAAGTAATGATTAAGAACAAGAAATGCTTACTGTTTTAGAGTCTTGAACATTGCTGCACCCATTTGATTGTATATTTATATTTTTAACAATACCTCTTATTTTCTCAACTTCAATCTCTTCAATCTCTCCTCTTTCAATTTCCAAAATTTTCCCTTCAATTAATTGCATTTCAGTTGTGAATACAAATATAATAAAACTCTGATTTAAATTATTTGGACCATCGTTCTTAACAAAGATCTTTAGACTATTATTTGAACAGTCTTGACCCAAAATACTTATGCCAGCTTCTTCACAATTATTCCCACCACTTTCAATAAATTCTCTCAAATTCGATTCTTCTGTACCAAAGTTAGAATTTAGAAAAAAGAATATAGAAAAAATTAATAAGACTAACAAAATTCCAATCGCTATTTTTTTCATATAATATCTATTAACTAACTTCTATGACTAATCTGTTGTTGACAGAATCCCAATATATTTTTCCATTAGGAGTTCCAGAACCAAACTGCAGTGTTCCAGTCATTGTGTCTCCATTCTGATTCACATAAACGTTATCTATATTATCACAGTTCCCCTCACCATCCAAGTAAGTTGTGGTTCCTGAACAGATGGTTCCAGCATTTGTATCAGTTCCCCCACTATCATCTGTCAAGCAACTCCAAGTATCTGTAGTTTGGTCATAATTCAATGTCTGTGTCTCAGCATCGCAGTCAGGAATGGTTCTACAGGTACCAGCAACCCTTACTTGATCTGCACCACAGTTACCCGGATAACTGGTTAGAGTGTCACAGTTCCCTTCACCATCTAAGTAAGTTGAAGTACCTGAACATAGCGTGTTCGCATTTGTGTCATCATCAGTCTCACAACTAACTGTTCCATCCTCATTGACAACACTTATAGAACTACCAGCAGCACACGTCCCACTAACTCTTCTCTGAACCTGCGTGCTAATTATCTCACTTGTACCAACAGCACTAGATCCTATGTTTCCAGCGTTTATACAGTCTGAGCAGGATATCTTGCTCCAGGCTATTCCCGCTGTATTTGATATATCTGCGTTAGCTATTGTACCATCAGTAATCATGGCAGAGGTTATAGAACTAGACTGTCCCTCATTAACAAAATCGGCATTACAATCACTACAAGTTCCTAAACCAGAATCTACAGCACAAGTCCAAACACCCGAAACCCTTTTAAGTATCTGGTTATCAGAGCAGGTAGATGCGCCTGGTGTAATTTCACCATCAAATCTGAAATTATTTGTCACATATAAATCATCATTCAATCTAAACTCCCCAGCACTGTCAATCCATCTTATATATTTGGTTCCATCATCAAAGTAAATGGTATCATCATCAGACGAAGAGGCATACCCTAATCTCATATCACCGCCTGTATAAAGAGATATTCCGACATCTCTTGGTAGATATAATCCATAGGAAGCAAACTGTGCAACATTATTTATATCTTCAGCACGTACGAAAAGTCGATTAGAAGTGCTAGTAGTATAAATTCTTGCAGCATCTGAGCCTTGAGAAGAACCAGCAAAATAAATTCCATAGTTGTTATTCATGTTTAGATTCCCACTCAAACCTACACTAGGACTATTTATATCAACAAATCCCGGAGCACTAATCCATATGTTGTCATCAGTTACTATGTTTAAGTCTGCATCATCGTATATGCTACTGAAACCATTCCAGTCTAGTCCAGTTCCGCTAGCAGTATTAAAGTTGATCCATTTGTTACTCATGTTCAAATCAAAACCGGGTAACAATCTAGAAGTAGAGAAAGTGAAAGGAGAGGTTGTTATTCTTGCTCGAGGTGACATGACAGGCTCTCCTTGAATTTGAACCTCTAACCAGCATGGATCAGCAAATACACTAGCACTCAATGGACCCAGGTCTGTTGAGAAAATACCATTATCGTCAACATCCACACTTATGTATCCACTAGTCCATAATTGATTTCCTCCAACAGAAGCATCCCATATGCTGAATTGAATTTGATAGCTACCGCTATCAACTGGAACACCCTCAGTGTTCGTTAAAGTCCCTTGAACAGAAATGTAATCAGGTATGGCAGCAATTGCCAAAGAACTCAAAACCAATATTCCTAACACTATAGGAATAAATTTTTTCATAATATCACCTCGAGAGATTTATTTTTCACTAAAAATAATTTAATAAATCTTGTTAATAAAGAATTACTTTAATAATTCTAAATGGTCAGCAGCATGCCTCAAAGAAACAGCCAATCCAGGTTCCACACTTATTAACAAAGCTATTTTACCTTTTTCTTTTATTTTCTGAATTAAAGAAAGAAAATCAGCATCCCTTGTTGCTAGTGCAATAATATCTATTTCAGGGTTGTAAACAGCCTCCATTGCGTGGACAGCAATTGTAACATCAACATCCGTCTTTTGCTCAGGATCCCCCAATGCTATCACAGATTCAAAGCCCTCATTTGCGACAGCCTCTATCAATTTATCCGAAGCAAACTGATTGAGAAAAACTTTGCCAATGATTATTCTTCCATATTTTTCTACTCTTCTCCTCAAGTCTTTCAAGTCTAGATTAAACTCCTTTCTAATCATGTTTGGGCCGTCTACAAAAAAGGCTACTTTAGGCCTTTCTACAAGCCTTTTCCTTATTTTGTCAACCCTTTCTTTAACGCCTTCCAAAACCATGCAATCCTCTATATTATAATTTATCAATTCTATTTAAACAGTTAGATTGAAGAATTTTACTGCATTTTCTCCACATTTTTGCCATATTTCTTCAAAAGAGGCATTTTTCAATTCGGCTATTTTTTCAGCTACTAATCTGATAGAAGTTGGGTCATTTCTGGTCTCTACTCCCTCTAATAGCTTCTTAGGAGATAACCAAGGAGCATCTGTTTCAAGCATCAATCTCTCTAAAGGCAGTTTTTTTATCACTTTTCTATAGCCTTTGCTCCTCAAGATAATTGTGTTCATAGAAACATACCATCCATTTTCAATTATCCTATTTATAAGATTTCTCTCACCCCACATGTGAAGCATAACCTTTCTTGCATCCTCGTTTTCAAGAATCCTCACAGTCTCATCATAGACGTCTCTTGAATGAACAACCAATGGTTTTCCCATATCTTTTGCAAATTCGATCAATTTAACAAATAATTCTTTTTGTTTTTTTCTCCATTCCTCTTCTTTTGTCCACCAGAAGTCTAAACCAGTTTCACCCATGGCAACTATTTTATTTCTATTTTCGACAATTTTTTCCAAATATTCATCTGTTTCATTTTCTGAAACATCTTTTATGTATTCAGGATGTAAACCGCAGCTAGCAAAGACAAAATTCTTGTGTTTTTCAGCCATCCTCATTGTCAATTCAAAGTCTTTTGGGTGTGCACAAGAGGTTATAATAGCTTTCAACTCCTTCTTGCATTTTTCTATAACCTTATCTCTGTCTTTGTCATAATCCTTCTGTTCTAAATGGCAATGAACGTCAATCATAGTAAACTATATAAGAAACTAACTTTTTAAAAAGCTTAAATCCTTTACTGAAAAATATTTTCTTATGGAAAGACTTGAATTATTTAAACGTTTTGAAAAAAACATTCCTAAGGAAATTGCTGACGCGAAGGATAAATTTGGACAATATGCTACAGATTTAGGTAGAAATATGAGATATGCAGGAAGAGCTTTAGCAGAAAAGACAACAAGCGGCAAGGGTAAACATCTTGCTATTCTTGTTCCTCTCATTGGTGACCATCAATTATATAAAACCTTAGGAGGAGAAGAAAAAGCTCCTCTATCTTTATTTGTTTCAGGTTGCACTGCTGTTTGGCGAACAGTAGGGGTTGTACATTTTGCATTAACCGGAGATGTCCTTAACTTATTTTACAATTATATAATCCCAACAGGTTTTGAAGAAACTATTGCTTATTCTTATTCTATTTAAGATATAAGAATTGTAATATTTTTATAATATGAAAATAATCCTGGATACCAACTTTTTAGTATCTTCAATTAAATTCAAAATAGATATATTCTCAGAACTAAAAGGAAATGAATTGTTCGTTTTAGATAATGTTATAAAAGAATTGGAAAAGATTTGTGAGGGAAAAGGTAAAGATTCTATTTCAGCTAAATTGGCTCTAAAACTGTTAAAAACAAAGAAAATCGAGATTTTAAAAGATAAGAAAAAACATACAGACGACTCTTTAATTTATTATGGAAAAAAAGGTTATATTATAGCTACACAAGACATTAAGCTTAAGAAAAAACTAAAAAAGAAAAGGGTAAAATTTATATATTTAAGGCAAAAAAAATATGTTTTTGGTGGATGAGTAAATGGACGAACTGTTATTACTAGCATTAATTTCAGGTCTGATTTCAATAGTGGCTGCTATATATTTCTACTTTTATGTTAGAAGGCAGACTGTCGGAAATAAGAAAATGAAGGAAATCTCTGATGCCATAAGGGAGGGAGCAATAGCATATTTGAAAAGAGAGTATCTGGCGCTTGCAGCATTTGTTTTTGTTCTAGCAATTATTATAGCAGTTTTTCTGAGCATCGAAATCTCTATTGCTTATGTAATTGGTTCAATTTGCTCTGGTTTGGCAGGTTTTTTGGGAATGGATATTGCTTTGAAAGCAAATGTTAGAACCACAAATGCAGGAAAAAAGGGTTTGAACAAGGCATTCACAATCGCTTTTTATGGAGGAGCAGTAATGGGTTTGGCTGTTGTTGGTCTAGCTCTTTTAGGAATAACTGCAATTTACTGGTTTTATCAAGACCCTGAAATTGTTCTTGGTTTCAGCTTTGGTGCAAGCTCTATAGCTTTATTTGCAAAGGCAGGAGGAGGAATTTATACAAAAACAGCTGACATAGGGGCAGATCTTGTTGGAAAAGTTGAGATGAATTTCCCAGAAGATGATCCGAGAAATCCTGCTGTCATAGCTGATAATGTTGGAGACAATGTTGGGGATGTGGCAGGCATGGGTGCTGATTTATTTGACTCGTATGTTGCCAGCATAGTTGCCGCCATGATAATAGGAGCAGCAACCTTTCAAATCATAGGAGCAATCTTACCCTTGATATTTTCAGCAGCTGGAATAATAGCCTCTGTTCTAGGAACTTATTTTGTTAGAGTTAAAAGCGGGGGAAATCCTGGAGCTTCTCTAAACAGAGGAACTTATATAACCTGTATTTTGTTTGTTATATTCACATTTCTTGTCATTTACTTCCTTAACCTCAATATCAATCTCTTTTATGCCATAGTCGTTGGTTTAATATCCGGAGTTGTTATAGGGATAACATCTGATTACTTCACATCAATAGACAGAGGGCCTGTAATAAAAACAGCAGAATCCTCAAAAACAGGGGCAGCAATAAATATCTTAACTGGATTTTCATATGGCTTGATTAGTATTGTACCACCTTTACTCGGAATAGCAGCTGCAACTGTCCTAGCTTACTATTTTGCTGGATTATTTGGAATTGCAATGGCTGCTGTTGGTATGCTTGCCATAACTGGAATGATTGTTTCAGCAGATGCTTATGGTCCTATAGTTGATAATGCAAAGGGAATTGCTGAACAATCAAAACTTGGAAAAAGAGTTATCAGAATTGCAGACAGGCTTGATGCTGCTGGAAACACAGCAAAGGCAATAACAAAAGGATTTGCCATTGGTGCAGCTGGACTAACTGTTATAGCATTGCTCGTTGCTTATGTTGAAATTGTAGGAATAGGAGATGTTAACTTTTTGAATACCTTTGTTCTGGCAGGAGCCTTTATTGGTATTGCCATGCCACCATTATTCTCAGCTTTAACAATTTTGGGTGTTGGAAAGAATGCATTTAGAATGATAGAAGAAATTAGGAGACAATTCAGAGAAATAAGAGGATTAAAAGAGGGAAGGGCAAAACCGGATTATGCTAAATGTGTTGACATAGCTACAAAAGGAGCTTTGAAAGAACTAATGCTTCCAAGTATTTTAGCAATTGTAGTTCCTCTGGCAGTTGGATTCTTACTAGGGAAACATGCGTTGGGAGGATTCCTTGCAGGTAGCATTTTATCAGGATTGATTTTCGCACTATTAATGGCCAATGCTGGTGGATTATGGGATAATGCCAAAAAATATATAGAGGATGGTAAATTTGGTGGAAAGGGGTCATTCGCGCATAAGGCTGCAGTTATTGGAGATACTGTCGGTGACCCTTTCAAAGACACTGCAGGACCTTCTATCAATACCCTGCTTGTTGTAATGTCTTTAACATCATCTCTATTCGCTCCTTTGATAGCTGTTTATGCCTTGATTGCTTGATAAAGCTTAAATAAGACATATTACATAGAAGTTTTAGATTAAGAGGTTATTTTATGGGATTAAAAGAATTTTTTGGGCTCGGTTTAAAGAAATTATTATCAATTATAATACTATTAGCCATATTTTCAGTTTACGGTTTCATACCACCTCTAACTAATCCAACACTATGTATTAGCAAAAAATGCATTGTTAATATAGGATTTCCTTTATTTTACATGGTCCTTGAATGGGGACCTGGAGCATCCCCAACACCACAATTTAATTTTATTAGTTTGATAATTGATGTGATAATCTTTTATTTGTTGTTGTCTGTATTATTTTACGCTTTTAGGAGGAAGAAAGAAAATGTACCAGATAGTGACAGTACAGGACGAGGTAGCGGTCCCACCTACGAAAATTAATCTGGATGTGGAAAATTCTGTCAAGGAATCTATAGAAGAAAATTTCGAGGGTAAGATAGACAATGACATAGGAGTTATCTTGGCAGTTGTTGAGATTGAAGAAATTGGAGAAGGTGTTATAATGCCGGGAGATCCATCTGTCCATTATCCAGTTACTTTCAAAATTTTGACTTGGATGCCTAAACAACATGAGATTGTTGAAGGAATAGTTGTTGATGTGACAGAGTTTGGGGCCTTTATTAGGTGTGGAGCTTTAGATGGTTTAGTTCATGTTTCGCAAATTATGGACGATTTTGTTAGTTACGATGAGAAGAATTCACAGTTTGTTGGTAAGCAATCTAAAAAACTCCTTAAAGAAGGAGATCTTGTTAGGGGAAGAATAATATCAATCAGCTTTAAGGAACAGAGTAAGCTTGGTTTAACAATGAGACAACCTTTGCTTGGGGCATTGAAATGGATGGAAATTGAAAAGAAAGAAAAAAAAGAAAAGAAGGAAAAGAAAACTAAGAAAAAGGGGAAGAAGTAAATGGCAGAAAGGGTTTGTGAGCTTGTTAATTTTTTATTAGACAAATGTAATCCTCCTAACATTGATCCTGATGCTGTAAAATCATATGCACAGCAACAGTTGGGGTTAAATTATTTAGAAACAGAAGAAATTTTAAGAAAAAACTTCAGCTTCGAATATTGTGAGGTAGCTCAAAAAGAACTTATAAAAGGTAGTTTAGATGGTAGAAAAAGCTTGTAGAATTTGTAGAAGATTGATTAAAGGAAATCTTTGTCCGGCCTGTAAAAGCAATGATGTTACAAGGAGTTGGAGAGGAATTTTAGTTGTTTTAAATCCAGAATCTGAAATTGCAAAGGAGGCAGGAATAACAACAGTCGGCAAATACGCTGTTAGAGTGAAGTAATTATTTCTTTTTCTTGATTTTTGTTAGTAACAAAAGAACAATTCCAATAACCAAGAAAATTATACCATAGTGTATTTGTTGCTCTAATCCAGAAGAGAGGTAATTAAATATGTTTTCTATAAAAGGGAGACCACCCATCGAAGTTCCAATAACAAAGTTAGGTGATAGTCCAGAAACGAATAAAGAAATTGAGATTGATATCATTGCCTTGCCTAAACTTATCAAAGGAGTAGTTGACGTAATTAAAATTGATACACCGAAAATAATTGAAAGAATTAATAGCAATATTTTCTGGGAGAGAACTGTTGTTATATCACTTAAACTTATGAGGTTTAATAATCTCCTTTCATAAACTTCATTAATTGCGCTATCAATAGCACCTTGTGTTTGATTGGAAAAACTAGAAAGACAGTCCTCTAAACAAGATTCTTCGGTAGATTCTGCGCAACTAGATTCACATTGTTGACTGATTAAATCAGGCATCATCTCATTTTTAACAAAGTTTTTTAAATTTTCTTTTTGAATGAGGTCTCCAACTGTATAAGAATTTATTGCTGTAAACGTTAAAGTAATAAATAATAGGGTAAATATAAAAGTTGCAAAACTCCTTAAAACAGACATAAATTTATATAAGTTGGCGTATTAAAAAAGTAAGTGTGTTATTATGAAATTTGAAGTAATTAATGAAAAAGAAAACCCGTTATTAAAGAGAAAAGAGATTTTGGTTAGAGTTGATTATGAAGGAGGCTCTACTGCAAGCAAGGCAGAGTTACAAAAATCTTTGTCAGAACATTTTAAAGCTGATATAGCAAGTGTTGAGATAAGCAAGATATTATCTGAAGTTGGTTTACCAAGAGGCAAGGCTTGGGTAAAAGTATGGGAAGAGAAAAAAGTTCCCATTTATTCAGAAATAAAGAAAGAGGCTGAAAAGCCAGTAGAAGCACCCAAAGAGGAAGCTAAACCTGAAGAAAAGAAAGAGGAGCCCAAAGAAGAGAAACCACAAGAACAAAAGCCTAAAACAGAAGAAAAAGAGGAAGCCCCTCAAGAACAACCGAAACAAGAAGAAAGCGAACCAGAGGAATAAAAAGGTGATCAGTAATGGGAAAGAAAAAGAGAACAAAAGAGAGAAAGGGTAAAAAACCAAGAAGCAAGAGTAAGCATAAGAATGTTCAAATTTGGAAAAAATATAAAGATGGAAAAATAGCGGGAAGATTTTGTCCTAGATGCGGTGACGGAACAATTATGGCTGAACATCATAACCGTGTTACATGTGGCAAGTGTAATTACAGTGAAATAAAAATTGATAAAAAATAGATTTAAACAATAGCTTCTAATTTATTTTATGATTTGTTTGGGTATAGAGTCAACGGCGCACACATTTGGAATTGGAATAGTAAATAATAGAAAAATTCTTTCTAATGAAAAATCAGTTTACATTCCAAAAAAAGGTTTTGGGATTATTCCTAGAGATGCTGCTCAAAAACATTCAGAAAATGCTTTACAAGTTTTAAAATCATCATTAGAAAAAGCAAATCTAAAAATGAACGATATTGATATAATAGCTTTTTCTCAAGGTCCTGGTTTACCTCAATGTTTGAGAATAGGAGCTGTTCTTGCAAGATGTCTCTGTTTGAAACATAAAAAACCATTAATTCCTGTTAATCATTGTATTGCTCATATCGAAGTAGGAAAATTGGCAACAAATTCAAAGGATCCTGTTGTTCTTTATTTAAGTGGAGGAAACACACAAGTCATATCTTTTACTGAAGGAAGATATAGAGTTTTTGGTGAAACAGAAGATGTTCCAATAGGAAACGCCTTGGATATGTTGGCTAGAGAATTAGGATTAAAAATGCCTGGTGGACTTGAAATAGAAAAAATAGCAAAGAATGGAAAATATTTTGAGTTGCCATACATTGTAAAGGGTATGGATTTGTCTTTTTCAGGTTTGGTTACTGAGGCTGTTAAAAAATACAAACAAGGTTCTAAAAAAGAAGACATTGCTTATTCATTCCAAGAAACATGTTTTGCAATGTTAACAGAAGTTACAGAGAGAGCTGTGGCACATACTGACAAAGAAGAGATTTTGCTTGTTGGTGGTGTGGCAGCAAACAAGAGATTGCAAGAAATGCTAAAAACAATGTGTGAAGAGAGAGGAGCAAAATTCTTTGTTGTACCAAGAGAATATTCTGGGGATAATGGTTTAATGATAGCTTGGACAGGAACTCTTGCTTCTAAAAATACTATAAAAATTGAAGAAAGTAGGATAAAGCAAAAATGGAGAGTAGATGAGGTAGAGGTTAATTGGTTTTGATTATCTTACTTTACTGCATATTTTCTGTATCTTCTTTGGTAAATTATTTTTTCCTATATGTCTATATGCTATCTCACACAATCCTCTCAAATCCGACCTAAGTTTATTGGGATTTCCTATGTTAGGTGGACGGTTGTTTTCTGTATCATATTCACGTCTATATTGATACAATTCACTCTTAAGTTTTTCAAGTTCCATTCCATTTAAAAGACTCTCTTTTTCTGAACTCTTAAGGTAACTAACCAAATCAGTTGCATCTTTCAGTCTAGCATTTCCCATATTCTACACCTCCCCTATGAACACAAAAATGATTTTTAAGAACATTAGAAACACCTTCAAGAAAAGTTTGAAGAGTAAAGCCTATGAATTTTATACAAGTATAATGATGTCTAAGATAATTTGATTTATCGTTTCAATATTTCTACTCTTCATGCTTCTATAAATTATGTAGAACAGATTTAAAAACCTTTCTAAGAATTTATTTCAATCTAATAGTTTCCAAATTCCTAGGGCATGAAGTTTCACATCTCAGAATCTTATGAAGAGTCCTGCTTAATTCAACACACTTGCTGTTTTCCCCGTGATTAACTATTACCCTCTCTGGCCTTTGTTTTAGTCTAGAAATATAGTTTATTAATTGTTTGTAATCTGAGTGCCCGCTCAATCCACTGACCGTTGTTACTTCTAAATTTATCGGGATTGGAATTGTTTTTCCATTATTTTCCATTGGTATTTCTTTCCAACCCTTTTGTATTCTTCTTCCCAAAGTTCCCTCACCCTGGTAACCAACAAATATTAAACTGTTGTTTTTATTCTCTGCTAGATTCTTTAGCCACCATATGCTTGGTCCTGCCACTAACATTCCAGAGGTTGCTATAATAACACAAGGCTCTTTACTCTCTAAAATCTTTTTTCTCTCACTTTCAGAACCTATTCTCTTGAATATTTTGCTTGTAAATGGATTTTCGCCTTGCTGGAGAATTAGTTTTTGTAATTCTCTGTTGAAATATTCTGGGTAGGCTGTATGGATTGCAGTTGCATCCCAAACCATTCCATCCAAATAAACATTTTTATCAAAATTAACTCTAGCTAATATTGCCATAACATCTTGACTTCTCTCCACAGCAAAGCTTGGAACTAAGGCTATCCCGCCCCTCTCCATGGTTCTTTTACAGACTTCTATTAATTGATCTTCTGTTTCTCTTCTCTTTGGTTGAATGTCTTCCTTAGAACCATAAGTACTTTCTATAATTACTGTTTCTGCCCTTTGGAAGTTGTTGCTCGCTGGCTCAAAAAGAGCAGTTCTATCAAACTTTATATCAGATGTGTAAAGAACATTGTGTAAACCCTCGCCTATGTGAATATGAACTAAACTGCCTCCAAGAATGTGTCCAGAATTCAAAAGAGTTAACCTCATGTCAGGGGTTATGTCAGAAACTTCTCCATAGTCTAAACATATTGAATGTTTAACAGCTTCCTTTATTCCTTTTGTTGAGTAGGGAGGATTTTTACCCTCTCTTTGTGTCAATTCAATATAGTCCATGCAAAGAAGAACCATTAGATCTCTTGTGGGTGCTGTTAAATAAAGAGGACCATCATAACCCATTTCGTATAACAAAGGAATCATTCCACAATGGTCCATGTGGGCATGCGAAAGAACAATTGCATTTAGTTTTTTAATATCAAATTCAGGTGCAGTTAAATAGGGAAACTCATCTGTTCCAGGTTTTATCCCACAATCTAACAAAACTCTGCTCTCTGGTGTTTGTAGTAACAAACAAGATCTTCCAACTTCTCTAAATCCTCCCAAGGATGTTAGTCTAATCCATTCAGTTTGTTTCCAACCGCTATGTATATCCCTCCCAACCCTATCTAGAAAACCTTTTCTAAAGGTAGAGTTCTTGTACATAAGATCTCTCAGAACTTTTACAATATCTGAAGGAATCACTGGAGCTCTTTTAACAATTGGGAACCAGATAGTCTGTTTTCTTATTTCCTTTAAGGTTTCACCACCTTTTCCTATAACCAAGCCGGGTTTTTCTGCTTCTAGAGTTACAGTCCCAAAATCTGGTTCAAAATCCATGTCCTGTAAACCAGCTTCTTTAGGAACCAGTTTATTTATTATCCCTTTAGCTTCTTCCATATCCAAACAAATAGACGGGTCAGGTCTGAGAACAATCCTTTTCTTAAGACTAGAAACGAGTTCTTTGATTTCTGTAGGATCAGAAATAAAATAATCCTTATTTTTTGTGTATAGGACTATTTCACAACCCTCATATCTTATATCAGATATATTTGCCTCATTCGGTAGGCTATCTTTTACTTTTTCGAATAAGTCACTAGTTTTTTCTTCAACCATAAAAATTCCTTTTGTTTTACAGAAATGTTAGAGTTTAAAATGAAAGATCATAAAAATCTTTTTACTTCGTCTTGTGAAAGTTCTTTGTAGCCATCTTTTTTAACGATAGCAACTTCAATATTTTTTCCGCCTGAACCCGAATCTCTTTCTATTGCGGCCTTTATTGCTTTTATCACTAAAGCTATTGCCTCTTCTTCTAGCATATCTTCTTTAAATCCTGCCTCTAAAACACCATAAGCAAAGGGAGAACCAGAACCGGTCGAATAATACTTATCTCGATTATCAAATCCACCAAGAGGATCAAAAGAATAAATGCGTGGTTCACTATCATAACCAGCCAATATGAATTGATTAATATAAGGAAAATATTTTGAGCCATGCATAATATTCGATAGCAAAGTTGCAGCAGCCTTAATACTTATTGGTCCTCTCTCTAGTTTGTAAAGTTTGAATTGTGCTTTCAATAATCTAATCATAGAAAGCGCATCTCCGACAATTCCAGCTATTGTCAGGCCAATATGATCATCTAGTTGGTATATCTTTTTTGCTACCTTTGACTCTACCATGTATCCTATTGAAGATTTTTGTTCTGCTGCCATAATAACGGAATCTTTAGCAATTAAACCAATAGTTGTTGTACCTTTCTTCAATTCATTCATGACTTCACCAGAAATCTAATTATCATATTAATAACTTAATGTATATAAAGTTTATGGTTAATTATTAGAAACATGGAATCTAACAAATCAGCAATAATTCAATTATTAGAAATGATTGAACAAAGAGGATATAAACAGGAGGGGGGAGAATCCAGTGAAGGTTATTTTCCTCATAGGTGTGGAAATTTTTGTCTAAGCATCCACTCAAAAGAAGATGAAGCTTCTATACAACTTTATGTTTTTAAAACAGAGGTCAAAGAATATTTTGGAAAGCCAGAAAATGCAGAAGTAGCACACAGAATAGATACTAATGAGCCACGTGACGCATTCATTAGAAAAATTTCATTGGAAAATTTTTCACCTGTTGAATGCAAAAGGATATTAGATGAAATTGATGAGGTGTCATCAAAAATACAAAAGGCTCTAGAAGAAGATAGTAAAACAATATTAGTCGATAATTATCGCATAACTATGGGGATTTAATAGGACTTAGCAATATATGCTGTTTCTTTTGCATCCCCATTGCAAATTGCACATTTTCCTTTAGTTTTTTCAGATTTTCCAAACAAAGTTCCTCTAATCTCAGCTCCAGTGTCATTCTTCAATCTTTCAGCACATTTTTCTTTCATACAGAAAGGTATTCTTATGAACCCACCTTTCTTTAATTTTGATTTTATCTCTTTGTAATCTTTTGCATCATGTATCAAAAACAATTCTTTAGCTCTTTTATCTAATTGAAATGCTATTGAATCTAGAGTCTCCAAAACAAATTCTTCTAATTTATCCTCGTTTATTGTTACTCTTTCTAGAAAATCTCTTCTAACAAGGCTTACCTTTTTATTTTCTATGTCTAATGGTCCTATCTCTATTCTCAGTGGTACTCCTTTTAATTCCCATTCATGAAATTTAAATCCTGGAGTATATTTTTCTCTATCATCAAGGTGAACTTTAAATCCTTTTTCTTCAAGTCTTCCTAAAATTTCTCCACACTTTTCCAAAACTTCAGCTCTTGTATTTTTTGTGTAGATAGGTACAATTACTATCTGTACTGGAGCAACTACAGGAGGAAATATTAAACCTCTATCATCTCCATGAATTGTTATCAGTGCTGCCAAAATTCTGGATATCCCGATTCCGTAACAAGTTTGATTAACATATTTTTTCTTTTTGTCTTTGTCCAAGTATTTGATGTTAAAGACTCTAGCAAATTTTTCTCCAAGATTGTGTGTGGTTCCAACTTGTAGGGTAATACCATCAGGCAGAATAGTTTCAAACGCATAAGTAGCTTCTGCTCCTGGAAATTTATCCCAATCGGGTCTCTTTAATAATAAGAATGGTATTCCTAGTTTTTTTATTACAACATTTTCAAAAATTTTCATATCTTCCTTTACTTGATTCTCTGCATCCTCCCAAATCCTTTGTGCTGTATGGGCTTCTATCCAATAGAACTCCCTCCCCCTGAACAAAGGTTTTGTCATTTTGGTTTCATATCTGTAAACACAACAGTCCTGATAAAGTTTAAAGGGTAATTGTAAATATGATCTTATCCAAATTGAATACATTGGATACATTGCTGTTTCAGATGTAGGTCTTAAACATAATCTTTCTTCTAATTTATTCTCTCCTGCGTGAGTTATCCAAAACACCTCTTTTCCAAAACCTCTTATGTGTTCTGCTTCTTTTTTCAATGCCTTTTCAGGTACAAGCACAGGAAATAGAGCAGGCTTATGTCCAGTTTTTTGTAATTCCTCATCAAAAAGTCTCACCATCTCCTTTATCGTAAGCATACCTGTGGGTAAATAAATTTGGAAACCTTTAACACCATATCTAGAATCTACTATTTCTGCTTTTTGTAAGACCTCCAAATACCACTTACCAAAATCTTCAGCCTTTTTGACAGATAAGCCGAGTTCTTCAGACATATAATCAGTTTTGCATTTTGTACCATTTAAATTTAATCTAAATCTTTATTAGTTTTTCTGTTCATATTTTAATATCAGTGTTCCGTGATTTGATGCAAATTGGAATTTTTTCTGATTGTCATTGTGGATACAAATATAACGAAGAGAGATGGAAAGATAGTTTTATTGCTCTAAATGAAGCCATAGACAAAATTTTGGACTGTGATTTAATTCTCATAGCAGGAGACATTTTTGATACAAGGGTTCCTAAACCAGAAGTTTTTGCAAAAACTGCAAAAATATTAAGTAAGGCACAGAGTATACCTTCTAGAACTAAATTCTTGGATATAATAAACAAAGAGAAAGAAGAAGTATCACCCTTATCTTTGAGAGGAATACCAATTGTTGCTATTCATGGAACCCATGAAAGAAGAAGTAAATACATGATAAATCCTGTACAGGCTTTGGAGCATGCTGGCCTATTAATTCATTTACACTGTGAGACAATAGTCTTTAATATTAATGGTGAAAAAGTTGCGGTACATGGAATGAGCGGCGTTCCAGAAAAATATGCAAAAGATGTTTTGTCTCAATGGAACCCCAAACCAATTCCTGATGCAGTGAATATTTTGATGCTACATCAAAGCATAACTCCTTATATTTATTCTCCTTTAGAGCCACCCTCTCTTAAAGTGGAAGAATTACCTAAGGGGTTTGATTTATACATTTTAGGTCATATGCATTGGTATGAGACAAGATTACTTAATGGCGGACAATTGCTATTGTCTGGAAGTTTAATACCTACAGCGGCTCATAAAATTGAATCTGAACAAGAGAAATGCATCCACAAATTTGATGGCAAAATTAGACATATTCCATTAGAAAATCAAAGAAAGGTTTACTGGAAGGAATTTGAGGTTAGCCCTAACATAAGAGATAGTATTGAAACTTTTGTTAGTACAATTTCTTACTCAAAACCAAAACCGATAATAAATATAAAAATAAAAGGAAAGGTTAAGACAGATTATTTGCTTCCAAGATTTTCTGAATTGGAGGAAAAATTTGCAGACAAGGCAATAATTAATATAAATAGGAACTTGGAATTGGAGGGATTTGAAGAACAGGTTGAAAAGCTTAGAATGTTCAGAGAGCAAAAACTCTCCCCTGAAGAATATGGACTAAAAATTCTCCAAGAAAAACTGAAACAGGTTAATTGTGGAATTAATGTTGATGAAATATTTGAATATCTCATTGAGGGAAATACGGATTTAGTTTTTAATCTATTAACAGGAGAACAAAAAACACTAAACATGGTTGGAGAAACATGATAACAAAAGTCAAATTAAAAAACTGGCGCTCACATGAAGACACAGAAATTAATTTTTCTGATGGGACAAATTGTTTTGTTGGGCCAATGGGATCAGGTAAGACAAGTATAATGGATGCGATATGTTTTGGATTGTTCGGAACTTTTTTGCAATTGCAGCAAAAGAAAATTAAATTAGAAGACGTTATAATGAAAAAACCTGCAAAAAAAGATAAATCTCAAGTTGAAGTTTTTTTTGACATCAACGGAACTGAGTGGTCTGTTAAAAGAAGCATAGAAAAAGGAAGGTCAACTGCGGAATTGAGAAAAAATGAGGAACTTGTTGAAGGACCACAAACTACAAAAGTGACAAATGAAATAGAAAGCGCATTGAAAATGGATTATGATTTATTTACGAGGGCAGTTTATTCTGAACAAAATCAACTTGATATGTTCTTAACTATTCCAAAGGGTCAAAGAATGAGAAAAATTGATGAGCTGCTTTCAATAGACAAATTTGAAAAGGCAAGGTCTAGTGTAAAATCATTGATAAATCGGTCTCTCACTGTTGCAAATGAAAAAGAAAAAATAGTTCAAAATCTTTCAATGGACGAGAGTTTGAACAAAATAGATTTTTTAAAGAAAGAAATTTTTGATTTAAGAGAAAAAGAAGAAAAAATGAGGAAGCAATTAGAAGATGTAATTAAAAGAAAAAATAATGCTGAAAGAGATGTTTCAAACCTTAAAGAACAACAGAAAAGATTACAAACAATTGAAGAGGATACAAAAAAATTCAATGCGCTGTTAGAAGTTGTCGAAGCTGATATAGAAAAATTGAAAGAGGATTTAGTAGAATTTGCAGAAAAGACAATTGAAGAATTAGAAAATGAAAATGAAAAAATTGATGAAGAAATTAATATCTTGGATTCCAACTTAGAACAGGAGAAGATTAATTTGGATAATCTAAAGGAAAGTTTTGCTGAAGAGAATGCAAAGATAAATCTGATTGAAACAGAGAGAGTTCCAAACTTGCAAAAGTATGCAGAAGAGCTAGAAGATATAACAAACAAATTGAAAAACAGACCTTTGAAAAAACTTGAGAGAGAGCTTAATAGCAATAATAAAGATTTGGAAAAGAATCAAATCAAAATACAAAAATCCTTAGCAAAAATATCAGAAATAGAGGAAAGCATCCATAACTTAAGCCTTGCTGGAAGCACTTGTCCTATTTGTGGAGCTAAGTTAACAGAAAAGAAAAAGAAATCTTTAGTGTCTAAAAGAAAAGAACAAATAGAAAAACTAAAGAAAGAGGCAAACACTATTAAACCAATGATAAAAAAGGTACAGGCCTCAATAGCTAGATTACAAGAGGAAATTAAAGACTCTGAAATAATTCAAAAAAGATTTGAAGAGATTAAAGATAGTGAAAAGGAACTAAAAATTCTTTCCGACGATTTGAAAAAGCTAAAATCTAAAACAAAAGTTTTTGATAATCAGAAAAAAATGTTTGAAAAAAACATTAATTTAATAGAAGAGAAACTCAAAAGTTTGAAGGAAAATCAAGAAAAAATAAAACAGGCCCTCTCAAAAGGAAAAGAGGTTGATGAGAAACTAGAGAAATCAAAGTATTACAAAAGAAACTTAGCAGAATTAAGTATGGAGAAGGAAAAATTTTCTTCGTTTTCACCTTCTGTTTTAGAAAGAGTTGAACAAGAATATCAATCTTTATTGGGACTAGAGAGTGAGGTTAAGGCCAATTTTAATAATTTGGCTGTAATAAAAGAAGATAAACAAAAACTTTTAGATGAGATAGAAAATAAGAGAAAAATACTGGAGAATTACAAGAATGATATAAGAAAAATAGAAGCGATTTCAGAACAATTAAAATTCTTAGAGAATGGTCTGCTGGCCACACAAGAACAATTGAGAAAGGACTTTGTATTAGCTGTCAATCAGGCAATGCAATCGATATGGATTGAACTTTATCCTTATAGAGACATTTACAGCATAAGACTCGGAATAGAAGAGGGGGATTATGTTTTACAATTGCAAGATTCTACTGGTTGGGTACCTGCTGATGGGGTTGCCTCTGGTGGAGAGAGGTCAATGGCATGTCTTACATTAAGAATAGCCTTTTCATTAGTCCTTGCACCACAGCTTAAGTGGTTAGTTCTTGATGAACCAACACACAATTTAGATAACAAGGCTGTTGAAGAATTAGCTAATATTTTGAGAGATAAAATAAGTAATTTTGTAGAACAAGTATTCTTAATAACTCATGATCCTTCTTTAGAGAATGCTGTCTCTGGTTATCTTTACAGGTTTGAAAGGGAAAAGGAGAAGGACGGATACACCAAAGTTTCTTTGGTTTCTTCCCCAGAAGATTAATTTAATAATTTTGATTTCTAATCAATTTTTATGAAAATTAAGTTTTTAACAGAACCAGCTTTATTGTTAGATAATAAAATCTTAGTTGTTGCAGATTTACACATAGGCTTAGAATATGAAATCTATAAATCAGGAATAACAATACCTTCTCAAGTTGAAAAATTACAGAAAAGAATTGATAAATTGATTAAACAAACAAAAGCAAAACATCTCGTAATACTTGGAGACGTGAAACACCAAGTCCCTGATATATCTTGGCAAGAATATAAGGAAATTCCAAAATTCTTGAATCATTTTGATATAAAAGTTTCAATAGTTAAAGGAAACCATGATGGAAACATAGAAAGGCTAGCAAGTAAAAACATTGAAATTTTTGGAACAAAAGGCTTTAAGATAAATGATTATTTGTTAGTTCATGGCCAGGCATGGCCAACCAAAAGAGGCTTAGATGCAGAATATCTTATAATGTCTCACGTTCACCCTGCTGTTGAATTCTGGACTGAGAATTTTAGAACGATAGAGCCATGTTGGCTAAAATGTAGAATTGATAAAGAGAAATTAGAAGAAAAGTATAAAGCCAAAACAAAACTCAAACATGGAATAATAATGCCTTCATTCAATCATTTGATTGGAGGCATGGCATTCAATTCTAAAGATTTCGAACCTTTAGGTCCATTATTGACTAATGAAATTTTGAAATGGAGAGAATCAGAGGTTTATCTTTTGGATGGAACTCTTTTAGGAAACTTGAAAGACTTAAAAATGAAGTGATTATTCAACAGCCTTAATTGAGCCACCCCTACCTATTCCCAACTGTAATTCATCTCTAAATTCTTTTGTGAAGCCATTTGCTATTTCCACTTCTTTTCCAGCTTCTATGCCTTCACTTTGATTTCCCCATAAAGTCAATTTTATAGAACCAGTATCATCTTTCAATGTGGCTTCAACCAATTTTGTAACACTTCCAAATTTTGTCATAACCTCTCTAGGCTCTGCCAATTCTTCTACTTTTGCTCTCAAATTTATGTTGTTCATTCCAACTTTCAGTTCTGATATATTTACCATTTTATCACAAAAATACATGCCATATGGTCTTTATAAGTTTATATCATGACTCCAACCCAATAGATCATTAACAACAAAACTAGAATTATCAAATACTCTCCCAAACCACCAGTTTTTATGGGACCATTGAACTTAGGTTTTTTAATTGGCCATAGGGGCATAATGCCCCTATGCGTTAAAGAGTCTCCAATCAAATGACTGAAAAACCCGATTGAAAATATTATTGCAGCAGTTCTGTCAAAAACTTTCAAACCAAATCCTACGAACAGAACTATTATCAAGAACCAAACATTATGAAATAACTTACGATGAAATTTTCTAAATTTTGTGTCAATGTCAGGCAATAAAACTCCTGCAAAAGCAAAAAGTGACATGTAGATTGGAAAGTCTAGAACAAAACCGAACAATAACAAAACCAAAAATGCAAATATAAGATGAGTTGTTTTTTCCATTTAAAATTTAAATGTTTGAATTTCAATATAAAGGATATGGAAAAAACTGAAAAAATTATAGATGCACTTGAAGAATTTGGTAAAATTACTGCTGAAGAAACTTCTAATAAACGTATGGAAAATTCATTATGGTTTTTTAGAAATTATGAAAGGTTAGTAGAAAGTTTTGGTGGACAAAATGTTGCAGTATATCAGTGTGACATAATCGATTCTGATGAAGATATAAAAACATTGGCAGAGAGAGTT
>Ga0209636_10000270_pt1 | contig 46924 bp, 32 predicted proteins | sample DeeMarSWOR152_54_FD_187464 | JGI IMG/M metagenome (GOLD analysis project Ga0209636, IMG submission 187464) | Marine sediment microbial communities from White Oak River estuary, North Carolina - WOR-1-52-54 (SPAdes) (version 2) | ecosystem: Environmental > Aquatic > Marine > Intertidal zone >...
ATCTCGAGAGCCGTCGCCGCTCGCTGACGCTGTTTTCCGGTCTTAAGCACTTCTCGTAATGTCTCAAATACGATCGGCTTACCCCCAAGATGCCTTCTTCCAGCGGGGAATCGCCCTTGGTTATTCGACCACCACTTGCTAATCAGTTCCGGCTCCGGCCACGGCAGATCCTCATCCGGGTCTACTTCCATCTCTAATTCCTCGTCCGAGTCCATCTCCGCATCTTCGACCAACTCCATCTCCACACTTTCCTCCGCAGTCTCTGTAGGACCAGCCTCCGGACTTTCAGGCCCTTCGTCTTCGAGGTTTTCGTATGCGATGTCGACGCCGGTAATAGTGGAAAAGGCCTCACCAGCGGGGCGGGCCATGTCTTTGACCTTCATCATCTCAATCAACCACGGCATGAGCACAGGTTCGCCGATGGCACCGGCTGCGATGATTGCCAGGCGATGATGCTGTTCTCGCTCGGCCAGTTGTTTCTGCCACTGCATAGCTTCTGCCTGGCCCATTCTTCTGGCCGCGACTTGGCAGGCCCTTTCTGCCAGCAGACCTCCAGCTTCGGCCGTTTCGCGCAAAATACCAATCCCGGAACGATCATTAAGCAGCGACGCCGACCACGCCGCCCAGAACCGGCAGGACTCATCCTCTGCTTGCAGGTGCGATTTGACAGCGGCTAAAAGATCCATCCGACCAAGCTCGCCGACCGCTCGCAATGCCCGAGCACGCACCAACACCTCGCCGTCGCTTACCGCCTTGTTCAGAGAGGGTCCAGGGTTCTGGCGATGCACTGCTGCCGCCGCGATTCCAATCCGCCGACGCATCGGCTCGTCCGATTCAATCAATTTCTGAATATGAGGCTGGGCCTGCTGGTAAGTCAACCAGCCCAGCGCTGAGATTGCTCCCCGCGCCAGCTCCACCGACTGCGATGCCACCTCCAACACTTCGCCGATTCGCTGCTCATCGCCGCTTTCAAACGCCAACACCGCCCCGGCAAATACCTCACCGGCCTCGTCGCCGACAAGCTGCTCTTTGGCAATTTCCCAGCCTGCATCTCCGGCGATGCGCAACCCGTCTATGTGGGCCTCCACCCGCTCGTCCAACTCTGCTAGGTCAGCGAGGTCGTAATCCGGCGCAGCTATGGCCAAGTCACGCTGCAACCAGAGAAATTCGAGCTCCTCAAAATGCTCTTCCAGAATGTCCAGCATTACCTTCACGTCACCACCTGCAACCATGTTGCAATTAGCAAGCGCAGTTTTCGAAGAATCCAGGATTTCGAATCTTGCCCGCGTTCCCAAAAACGCAGAACCGCTCGATGTCTATCTACATGAAAAGCCCTCGAACAGCAGCAGACAACTTTCAATCTGCTTCGCCGGTTTTCTTTTCTACAAGCTTTATTGTGACAACATTGGATTTGTACTCTTTCAGCGTCACGAACACATTATAGGTTGCCGGCCTTTCCGGCAAATCGAGGTAATCAAGAATGTTGATGTTAAACCAGGCTGTTATATAGACCTTTTCAAGGGTTTCCTTGGGAAATTGTGGAGGTGAAGGATCGGGCTCATCCGGATCATCGTCTATTAGCAAACTTGTGTGTACATTGTGTAACTGTGTATCAATTGCAACCAATGCTACTTTTTTCTCCACATCAGGCCTAAGCTCACTTAGAAAATCTCCTCTAAATCTACGTATTCCACAGATCATTATCTTGGCGAAATGGCCAGTATTTGGGTCCTTTTCGCCAGGCGCATAGTACACCACATCAGGAGCGTTGATGCGAATACCGATGAAATTATCGTCGATTTTAGGCGTACATGCATTTTCATCATCACCAGGTTCGATGTTTTCAAACATTTCTGAGGGTAGATTATCCATTTTTTCACCAGCTTTATTCACTTGCATGTTGCATCCTGCAAAAAAAATTATAAGGATCACTAACCATCGCATTCTTCTTGTCCTTCGACCTAAAAAAATCTTGTAAACTTACCAAGTTTGGGAGCATATAAATCCATTTTTCTGACAGATTTGTCGCAGTTGGCACAGAATTTTTCACCTCTACCTTTATGTCCCTTCCAAAACATTACACAACTTTTGACACTGCAATGGGCAGCTTTCCCGTATTCTTTGAAAGCTGGGTCATTCACTTTGTCAAGTGTAGATTGTGCTATGAGACCTTTTCCAAGTTGTTTCCCATTAGGGACCATACCTAATTGATGCCCAACCTCGTGTGTAAGAGTCTGACGCATCTGACGTATTGAGCGAGATTTATCCCGCCAACTACGAGTAGCTACTACTATAATGTTATTTCCATAAGACCGCCCACCGGCAAAACCTTTCGCCACATAGACCCATGCTTTAATTTTGCCTGTTGCGTTTCGTGGTAAGCTTCCAGTGGAAACCACGATGGAATCATAGTCAGGAGTAATGTTGTCGTCGGGAATTCTTTTATTTTCACATTCATCTTTGGCTCCATCGGGAATGAAAACAGCTTTGAGAAGCCAATCGCTTGTTTTTGCGGGCTTGACAATATTCCACCAAAGTTGTCCTTCAGTAACAGGAAGAAGGACTTTATTAATCATCGTATTAATAAAAGTTTCCAAACAAATTACTTTAGGCCCATTAGCTAAACAGTCGATCCAAGCTACGGCGAAGCAATAGGGATCTTTTTCACTATTGTACGCAGGCTTGGCAAGACCATAAAGACGGTTTTTGTCGGAATCTGTTTTCACGAAATTGTAATTGTGTTCCATCTTTCCCTTGGATTTTATTGGTATTAGTTCAATATTGCGTTTTCCATCAAGTCCTGTCCTATACTCCTTTTCTATTAGACCAGTATCCGGATGTTTTTTTATGTTATTCATCTCTATTTCTTGATAGTAAAGTTGTCGATACGTTTCATACTCATCAGGCAGCTCCTTTTCATTCCCACTTAAATCGCTTGCTTTGAATTTGAATTTGTCTCCTCCAGCAGCAGACAATTTGACCTTAAACCTTGCTATGCCGTCATCAGATACCATTGCCCTTTCGTATAAATCTGCAGCCAGAGCAAGTTCCTTGCGAGGATAATACGTTGCATTGTCACCATCAGGTTCAACTAAAAGAGTTGCCATTCCAATAATATCTTTTTTGTCGAACTCGGCCTCAAGGTAGACTATGCGGCCCATTTCTTCGATGTTCTGACATCCTTTTTTGTCTAGGTATTTCTTGTTGGGTTCAAGATTGACCCACTGTTTCTTCGCCATGATTACTTGCTCCAATCAAATCGAATCGTCTCCGATAGGAACGTATGAAAAGCAGCAAGCACAAAATAGGGATTCTGGTACGGGGGCAGTCCGCAAGTGCTAAGATCAATGTTGTAAAAGGCTGTCTGATAGCCGCCTTCCTTATGAACGTCTTCCGCGAAGACAACTTGGTCGCGGATCAGAGGAAAGGCAAAGGGTACGAGGTCAGGGCCGAACGTGCCTACAATTGTGACATTGTGAAGGATCGTATCGGCAAGCTGCTGCGTCGTCTGCTCAGACGCCCGACAGATGCCGTGTAGCATTTTCGATGAGAGGGCCGAGGGCGGCGAACTTACGGCAATGGCCACCCCCTCGACGCCGGGCGCGAGTTCTGGGGTGGCATCATGCTTAGCAAACGGCTGGATATCCCTGGTCACTTTTCATACTCCTCTTTCTTGATGGTCTTTAGGTTGGTGAGCTTGACATCCTTGTCTTCGTCAGGGACCGGCATTATGATTATCGGAGGCTGCAACACCGGGAAAGGGGGCGTGTTCTTATCATTGTGAAGCATCAGATCAAAGGCCCGGGCCACATTCTTGCCTTCGACCTTAACATCGAAAGAGAAGAGTATGAACTCGGCCTTGCCCTTGATCTTATTGGAGGCCACCCCGCCGCCGGCGCTGCCTGCTTCGTCGCCGGTACTCATTTTGAAATTGGAGTCCTTCAGACAGATGGGATTACCATCGCATTTCACTTTCTTCGAGCCTTGAGCGGTATCGGTCGATTGGGCGATATTCGGATACGGAATTGGAACCGGTGGTGCGGGCGGTGCTGGGGTCTTGCACACGTCAGGGAAAGCAATGGTCACTCCCCCGCTGCCTTTATGCACAACCGAGAGAAAGTTGACACCTACGGTTACAGGCATTTTTCACCTCGCGCTCCCATTATCAATTGGCATACCGATTCATACAAACCACCAATCTATACTCTTCACTCGTGCTGCCCGTCAGCAGCAGTATTTGAGTCGGCTCTTGCTACCAGGCAGGCGGCCCTTTTGCCATCGTCGGAGGCACACCAGATAAAGGCTCTATCGCTCGGGGCGTAATTTTTCTTGAATGCCTCGCAAGCCATGGAAATATACAGGCCGGCCGACGCGGCGCCCACATCTCCGACGCAATCCGCAGGATGCCAAAGGGCCTTCAAGTTCTGGAAGCGATTTGCCGCTCGGCAAAGAAAAATCCCCCATTCTTGCGCCCTATAGCTTTCCCCATTGAGGTCGCAAATCACCCATATACTCTGCATCCCATCTTTATCCTGAAACACCTTTCTGCTTGCATCGACAAGCCCCTTGCCGGACGGTCCCTTCTCCGAGTGGATGTTTTCCGTTTCGACGGCGGCGCCGAGCCCTTCAATCCGCCCCAAGATCCGGGCATTCCGCATTCTGGCATGAACAAGAGTTTCGAGAAGCAGGATTACGCCGGCCTCTCCGGGTATGAATCCATCTACGTTTCTTTCACTCTTGAGCCGATAGGACTCATCCAGCCACTTCAGGGACTCATAATCTGCATAGGAATCGACACCGATCAGGATGGCGAATCTGCAGGAACCGGACAGCAGTGTGTGTGTAGCATCGCCGACCGCGGACAGTACACCCGCATTACCATTATTGTAAATCTTTCGCGCCCGACCGGCCTCCATACCGAGCCTTTTGAGATATTCTTCGACAAAAGCTCTCTCGTATCCTGAATATTGCCTAGTTCTCTCGGTCGAAGGCAGGCTCACAAAGATGCCAGCAGATTTGAGATCGTTGCGTTTAAGCGCGGCGCTCTCAATGAAATTCTGCATCGGCAGTGTCGCCAATCCCATTAGACGCTCCGGCAAGGATAAGTCAAGACTTAGAGTTGGCACGAAGGCTGCCGTTGCCGGTTCCGGCTCACTCAACGGAGGCTCGGGCAGTTTCGGAAAGTAGAATGGATGACTGTGAAACCGGCAGATGCCGGCGCGAATAGAGGCGCAGGTCTGTTCCACCCTGAAGCCTACAGGTGAAACCGCGGCCGTGCCGGTAACCACAATTGTCCGGTCTTTCTGTTGATTCATTTCTTAGTTTATCTCTTTAACTCGAACCCTCTCGATATGCCGAAACAGCCGAAAACAAGGGACCATTGCCCGCCAGACAAGCAGTACTCTCCGCTCATCGGGCTCAATAGTAACTGTATCCAGGACGGGGCTGTGAGTTGTTTGCCTGCCCTTGATCCAGACGGCAATATCAAATGACAGCTTGGGAAGATTGAAAGTCAGATCACCATCTTGGCAAGCATTAACAATCTGAACCGATTCCCATCCTGACAGATGAGGCCTCGCTATCAGGTCAGGATACGCACCATTAAAGAAGAATTCGTCAAAATCAAGGGGCAGTAACGGACACCGCTCCTTTTGCCAGGCTTCGTCGTAGGTACCGGTATAATCCTTTCTGGGGACCCAGCCGTGCCCGATAAAGCCAAAACCTGCCGGCTCCGGTTTGTCTCTCCAGGACCTTATCAGATTTCTCGGATCTTCGAGGTTGGGAAGAGGCAAATCCTCCAAACGCTCTTTCCTGCCCGAAATGGCAAAGCCAGTTCCGACCGGATTGCGTTGTTCAAGACCATGCCTGGAAGGGTTGGGGTGGGTCTTGTCTTCGCCGCCAAAAGCCCTTTCATAGATAAGAGGCATGTTTTCAAACGGCTGCGGGTCGGTATATCGCCACAAACCAAGGGCTTTGAACCACACGCGGTTGCCAAATACGCGGACAGTCTTATTCAATGGGCCGACGTGCACGCTTACATCGATGGTCTTTCCACGACCGCCCCTTGCGTACGCCTGCCCAATCAACACAACATCGGTTCCCTTCTTGGTCAGAGAAGTATCAGATTCGTACTTCATGCTCGAGGCTCCAGGTTCCCCGAAATACTCTGGTGCCTCTGCGATCGGAACCTGCTTCTCGGAGACAGCAAGTGAATCTCTATGGTTCTTAAGATCGAAAGTTCCTTTAATAACGACTGTGGCATAATCGTATCCGTTTTTGTCCACGCCAGGATATACACCCACTTCATACCGTGTTCGATTTCTTATTTCCAGCATACTGTCTAACCAATATCACAGACTCGGAAGGTGCCCTGTTCTAATTGATGGCTACATGCGCCCCCTTAATCCGATGAGGGCCTGTGGAGCGCGACAACAGATGTGTTCCTTTGACAAATATCTTTCCGTCCCGGCGAATAGTAATGCTGCCCTTGCCGCAACACAGGACGATTTGTTTACGGCCTTCAATCTTCACCGTCTCACCGTCAACGACCGCCTCCATGAATGGCTGCTTTGCATCCGGTTCTAAGTTCGATACGTCCACTTCGGTGTTCTCCATCAGGGCAAGTACAATAGGCCGATCGGGATCTCCCCGCTCGAATACTATAAGCGCTTCACTTTTGTTTTCGGCAGCCCGCATGAGTTCATCTCTTTTCAAACCCGCTACAACCCTTGCGTCTTTAGGCTGGCCATCACCGGAAACGACAATGACCGATCCTGAAGGCTGACATCTGACAATACACCCCACACACACACCGGACATCGCCTCTGCCTGCGCCCAATCCGTCAACACGTCTTTTCCTTCTGCATTTATCTCATCAAACATAGTGCATTCTCCACCGCGCCAATGGTTAATTCTCTGCGATCTTCGAACCTTTCAATTTTATATCGCCAGATGCCTTGGCGTTGATCTTGCCGGAAGCCTTGAGGTTGATGTCCTTACCACTGATAGTGATAGTGCCGTCCTTTTTCATAAGGATGCTGGCCTTACCGGTCTTGATGGCGATCTTGTCGCCCGCGTCGATTACTAAGTTCTTACCGACCTTCACGCTTTTGTCTTTGCCGACATTGAGGCTATGGTTGTTGCCAATATTCTCGGAGAGGTTTGCGCCGATGCCCACCTCCTGCGATGCGCCGACGTTGACCGTCCGCGCCGCCCCTACTGTCACCTCCTGTGCTGCGCCGACGGTGATTGCCTCGTTGATGCCGACGGTGTGGGTGCGAGTCTTCGCCACGGTTACGGTTTCATTCTCTCCGACATTGCGGGTGCGATTCTTAACCACCGTCAGCGTCTCGTTATTGTCCACCGTCTCGGTCCGATCGTTGCCGATATTGATTGTTTCGTTGCTCCCCACACTCTCGGTCTTATTATTCTTGACAACTATGTCCTCGTTTTTTTCAGCGTGGATGAAAATCTGCTCATTGCCCTTTTTGTCCTCGAAGCGGACTTCGTTGAATCCGCCGCCGCCCTTGCTGGAATTGGATTTGATGGTCGATTTCGTTTTTTCAGACGGCAGTTCGTACGGCGGCATAGCTTGGCCGTTGTAGACTCGGCCGGTTATGATCGGTCGGTCAGGGTCGCCCTCAAGGAACTCAACAATTACTTCCTGGCCGATACGAGGAATATACATAGCGCCCCAATGGTTGCTGGCCCAGACCTGCGCAACCCTGATCCAGCAGGAGCTGTTTTCATCAACCTTGCCTTGACGGTCCCAATGGAATTGCACCTTCACTCGGCCATATTCATCAGGGTAAATCTCTTCACCGGAAGGGCCGACAACCATTGCCGTCTGCGGGCCTGGAATCGACGGCTTGGGAGTGATACGGGCCGCACGAAACGGCTGCTTGGCAGCGATAGCGGTAAAGCTGCAGGAATAAACACATTCGCCACCTCCCCCACCACCAGAGTAGAACTCGCCGGCGTCAATGTTATAATTTGCAGAGGTAATGAGATATTCCTGGTTCTGGTCATAACGAGGATGGTCGGTAAGTGTAAATATGTAGCCGGTACAGATACCTCTGGCATCGGAGCCCGCCGTAACCACTTCATATTGAGCCTGCAGTTCTTCTATACGTTTCCTCGCATAATCTTCGCCGTCATTAGACTCAATGTATTCGCCGGGATAATCGTAGATTTCGAAATCTGCCATTGCATCATTACGGTTCGCTATCGCCCGTGCCAGGAGCTTATTCATGGGATTCTTAAAGTCAAAATCGTTCAGAGCATATGAGCCGGGCTGCAGACGCGTCTCAACGACCCAGTCCGAGACACACTCTTCGGTTTTGGTGCCCTTTTCAGCAGGATAGTATTCCAGTTCCTCGAAGTCAGAATAAGGCTCATGGGCACTGGCTGAATCGGCCAGGATCAACGAATGTTTGCCTTCCTCGTGCTTGAAGAAGTAATATATCCCCTCCTGTTCCATGAGTCGGCTGACAAAATTAAAGTCGGTCTCGCGGTATTGCACGCAGTACTCCCAGGTGCGGTAGGACTTCGGGTCGCTGATGGCGTCCTCAAAGTCCGTGAATCCGCGACCACGAAAAACCTGCTTGATAATATCAGGAACTTTCATGTTTTGAAAGATACGGCAATCCGCGGTTCGGGTCAGAAACCACAGCCAGGGCACCATAGTCGCTCGGTAGCGAGCCAAACCACCGAAAGGCATTATCTGGGTAAATCGGCTTATAAAGCCATTGAAATAGCGACTCTTATTCCCGGAAAGATCAAGCCGGATGGTCACGTCCTGACCGACAATGTCCTCAGCTTTTATCTGATCGTCTTCACTGGCCAGTTCCAGTTGGTACTCGAACGGCCGGCCAAGTTCTTCAGTGCCAGACATGCTCGTTAACAAAAAAACATCGGGGCCCAACGGTGTGTCAATCCCAATCTCTCTATATTCCTGAGTAGGTCTCTCAGCCATTCTGCAATTTACCTGTTAATCATCAATAATGGTTTAGTTTACACTTGGTACATCCTGTTTTCAATAGTTATCGTTTCTGCAGTTGTTCCGTCTCTATGGCAAAAGTTTTAGTCGAATGAATAAGTAAACTCGCTGTCTTTGACGCCTACATGGACGCGTTTTGCGGTTTTGCCTTCCATAAGCCGAGTCAGCAGCTCCTGGCCTATTTCCGGAAGCAGAGTATTCGTTAAGATGGCATCGACCATTCGAGCCCCGCTTTCAACGTCCGTGCATCGGCTGGCAATAAGGTCCACGACATCATCGTTATAACTGAACGGTATTTTGTGGTTTTCCTGCGTACGACGTCCAATTCGGCCCAATTGCAAGCGAATAATAAGCTTCAGTGTCTCATCACTGATTGGATAGAAAGGCACGACAACAAGCCGCCCAAGAAGGGCTGCCGGAAAGACCTTAAGTAAAGGCTTACGAAGAGCTTTACATATACCTTCAGGGTCGGGCATTAGCTTCGGGTCTTTGCACATATCCATAATCAGGTCGGTGCCGACATTGCTCGTCAGTAGAATTATTGTATTCTTGAAATCAATTAGGCGGCCTTCAGCATCTTCCATCTGGCCTTTGTCGAACACCTGAAAAAATATCTCGTGCACATCGCGATGAGCCTTCTCAACTTCGTCGAGCAAAACAATGCTATAGGGACGCCGTCGCACCGCCTCTGTCAGAACACCACCTTCGCCATAGCCGACGTACCCGGGGGGCGAGCCTTTGAGCGTTGAAACTGTATGGGCTTCTTGGAACTCACTCATATTGATAGTGATTAAGTTATTTTCGCCGCCATACAGAGCTTCAGCCAATGCAAGTGCCGATTCGGTCTTGCCCACGCCGCTGGGCCCGACCAAGAACATTACTCCAATCGGCCTGTTCGGATTCTCTATACCGGCGCGGGACGTTCTTATGCGCTTAGCAATTGCTTCCAGCGCATGGTCCTGGCCGATAACCCGCTGCTTTAATCTGTCTGCCAGTTGCAAAACGGCTTGGATTTCATTCTTTACCATTCCACCAACTGGAATCCCCGTCCAATCAGCGACTACTGAACCGACTGCTTGTGCGTCAACGCACGGAAGAATCAGGGGCTTTTCACCTTGTAGCTGGTGGAGCTGTTCCTGCAGTGATTTGAGTTCTTTTAGCAAGTTTTCTCTGTTTTCTTTATCCAAGTCATCTGATTTTGCGGACGCCACTTCGACCGGCTTGCTCGTATCGGCTTCAGGCGCACCTTCGGCTTTCTGAATGGTTTCTTCGCCTTCCTCTTCCGCAGTCGCTGCTTGTTCAATCGTGCCCTCACCGGATTTGCGCAGTTTAGCCCGAATCTCCAAAATAGCATCTACCAGCTCTTTTTCTTTTGACCAGCGCTCTTCCAGTTCGGATAACCTTTCACGTTCGGTTTCAAGTTTTGCAGTTGTTTCAGACTCGCGGATTTCATGGTCCACGCCTGTCGCAGCTTCTCTGCCGATGATTTCCAGTTCTGTTTCCAACGCTTGAATTCGCCGCCGGCTGTCTTCTACCTCCGGCGGCACAGCGTGCTGGCTTATAGCCACCCGTGCACATGCGGTATCGGTCAGACTTACCGCTTTGTCGGGCAGTTGACGTTCAGGGATATACCGGTGCGAAAGACGAACCGCTGCATCCAAAGCTTCGTCTAAGATCTGAACCCGGTGGTGCTTCTCAAGGTTCGAAGCCACTGCTCGCATCATCATTAATGCGTTTTCTTCCTCGGGTTCATCAACTTTGACGACCTGGAATCGGCGGGTCAGTGCCGGGTCTTTCTCAATATATCTCTTGTACTCTGACCAGGTGGTGGCCGCAATCGTCCGCAACGTACCGCGAGCCAAAGCTGGCTTGAGTAAGTTTGCAGCATCACCTGTACCTGCCGCCCCTCCGGCACCAATAAGAGTATGTGCCTCATCAATGAACAGAATAATTGGTTTAGGTGAGCTTTGGACCTCTTCTATAACCTGGCGCAGGCGGTTTTCAAATTCACCTTTAACGCTGGCACCGGCCTGAAGCAATCCTACATCCAATACGCGCACTGATACGTCCTTAATCGATGGCGGTACATCACCCTTAGCGATACGCTGCGCAAAACCTTCGACAACTGCCGTCTTGCCAACTCCCGCCTCACCTGTGAGAATCGGGTTGTTTTGACGACGACGCATCAGAATATCGACTATCTTCCGGATTTCGCCGTCGCGTCCTACAATAGGGTCCATTTCGCCGCTCCGAGCCTTTTCTGTAAGGTCCACCGAAAACCTCGACAGGGCCTCCTGCTTGCCCATTGCAGCCGGTGCCATCTCTCCAGTACCGCGAGCGGCTTTGGTCTCGGCTTGGACGGTAGTACCATTGGTTGCTGTGAGAGAGTCCTCCGGCGAACCTCCGACAATTTTCGCGAAATCATCCGTTAACTGCTCGAGCTTAATCTTGCTGAATTCACTTGAGATCCGCAGAAGAACATTCTTGAGACTGCTGGTCTTAAGGATACCAACTATTAAGTGGCCCGTACGAACCTGTAATTCTCCAAATAAGAGGCTCCCGAAAACCCATCCTCGCTCTACAGACTCTTCAAGATGAGAAGACAGGTCCGAAATCGATGTAGAACCCCGTGGTAGTCGATCTAATTCGGCTGTCATATCTGCCGCGAGTCGTGAAGGGTTCAAATCGAAGTGCCGTATGATGCGGTGGAGGTCTGAATCGGGCAACTTCAAAATCTGATGCAACCAATGTACTAACTCCACATAGGGATTACCTCGCAGCTTGCAGAAAACTGTAGCGCTTTCGATAGATTTGTAGCCCACACTATTAAGCTTACCGAATAAAGATGCGCGATTTATTTCAGCCATTGTTACATCCTTTCGTTGTTCTTGTGCATACTGAGTGGAGGCGGGCTTGAGCACTCGTCCTCAAAATACATAACTTTTGATTATTAAACGAATTATCCAATTTGATACCTAATCACTCAGGTTTTTACATGCAAGTACTTTTATATTTAAGCTTCTTTTAGCTTAACAACTGCGTTCTGTCAATCTATTTTTTGCTTTTCTTGCAAAACGATTGTATCTTATTTAATCTACATAAGCATTTACAAAAGCAGTACAGATCGACCTATATATTGTCCAAAACCTATCCTTTGCGTCCAATGAACACCTGATGGCTGCTTTGAGGCCAGCCGATGTCCATCCAGAAACTCTCTATGGAATCGTCTTCCTGGAGCCGCTAACTGAACTTAAAAATCCCGAGCGCATTAGCTTGCGAACAGAGGCCAAACAGGTGGGCGTTACCGTCTCTGGATCGGTTTGCATATGAGAAGCCATTACTGCGATGAGCTCGCGTAAAGTTCTCTGGCCGTCACAACCAGCCAGCAAATTTGCAATATACATGTCAATATTCCCGGCGAATGGGACCCCCTCAGAGGCGTAAAGGTGCTCGGCGTTGACAACCCAGCGGCCATCCTGAACCGCCAATCGATGTTCCAGACGGTGGTGTTCGTCAAAAAGCAAACGCTGCTCCAGTAACTGCCGGTCGCCGTCGAGGGATTGAAGCAAATCCTCCGCGGCAAAGATTCGCTCGATCTGCTCTCCACAAGACCCGCTACAGCAACCTTTATCGAGCGTGTGGGCTTGGAACCAGTTGGTCTGCTGACTTCGCCTTCGCATAATCATTGCACCGGCGCTTATCCGCTCTATCCCCATCTGTTCATAATACTTCATCCATTCATCCAGATACGGTCCATAGTCCGGCGAACTCTGCCCCACGCTGGTTCGCAGCCAGTCCGCGGCGTAGGTCAAAGGATCGGTGGACTTGAAACATATCAGCCAGCCGTCACAGCCGGTATTCAACACCCAGCTTCGCGGTCGAAAGTCCCACTTCGTGTCCTCTTTATGATGCCAGTTGAACAGCATACAGGCAAAACCACCTTCAGTCAGCCTCTCCCCGGCCCCGCGCAACACCTGTTCTGAGATGACATCGCCAGGCAGATTCGTGTCACGAAAGATAAACCGCGACTCAGGGGAAATCACAAACGGCGGATTGGACACGATCAGGTCAAATTTACGCTCCGCTATCGGCTCGTAAAGGCTCCCCTCACGCCATTCGATGCCGTCTATTCCATTTAGTCTGGCATTGAACCTGGCAAAATTCAGCGCCCGTGGATTGGTATCGGTTCCTATGACATGCTCAGCATGGCGGGCCGCCAAAAAGGCCTGTATGCCGGCGCCGGTGCCAAGATCGAGTGCCGTTTTGACATCTCGGCGAACGGTCAGGTTCGCCAGAGTCAAAGATGCGGCGCTAACGCCAAGGACGTGGTCGGCCGGCAGCTCACTGTGAATTCCCGGCTCGAAATCGCTGGCCATGAGCAACTCATGGTAAGGGCCCAATTTGGCCCTTGACCGGACCGCCCCGTCACGACGGACCAACAGGCCGGTTTTTTCCAACTCCTCGACGTCAAGACCCGGTAATATCTTTCGGAGGTCCGACTCAGAGACCTCACGTCCAAGCCAAAACAATCGGACCAGGATATTATATGGACTGTCCTTTCTTACACGACGATAGATGACCTCGAAATCCTGTCTTTCGTGGATACATGATATGCCAATAGTTTCAGCCAGTGCTGTTTCGGAATATCCTGCGTCCTTCACGACCTTTCTAAGGGTCTTGCCGTCGAACGGCCGGTCCAGATGAAATACTGTTGCGCCGTGTGTTTTTGTCATAATCTTGCCTCGCGATTTATCTTTGCTCACATTTGCCATACAAAATCATGCCGGACTGTATGAATAGGCCAGGATAGAACTTATTTGCTATGAGAATAATCCATTCATCCAACGGATGCAACAGTTTAGTCAGTTTTTACGGTTGGCTTTATGATAATGGTGCGGATACTGTACGCATCGGGCTATACGCTCAGCGATGGCTGCGTTGGATGAAGGCGGGATTGCATCGAAGTGAATTTTTACTAAGCGTGGCAGGTAATGTGATAAACGGCACCTGGGTATTGAATCCTTAACGGTCTTGCCACGAAGATTTATAGCATCTCAATCCTATTTGTCAACAATAAAGATTTGATCCCATTGACCTGTTACCATTGACCTGTTAATAGAGATTGTTTTCGGTATTGTTTATCCTCCCCAATAAGGGATTCTGGATTTGATAAAATTGAGAGCACTATCGGCTGCCTGCTTTCTTGCATACTGTTTCATTGCGTTGGAGAATTGCCAACCTTGGGACGAGCCTCCAGTCCAAGTTACCATCCACGTGCCTTTTTGCCCGAATCCCAGGCCGGTAAGGTAATCTAAAACGTCGATAAAGAAATGATAAAATGTTACACACCAATCCCCCACACCACTTGTGATATTAGCATGAGTGGTTCCATAAAAATCGGAATTCCTTATTCTATCGAAAACATTATTGTTCGTATATGTTTGTGGCGGCTGCCCCATGGGAGCGTACCTAATCTGTGGGACCGCCTTGCTGATCAGCTTTCTCAAGATCTTCTGTTGATTGCCTAAATTGAGCACATACTCAAACGCATACACCTCCGGAGTGTTAAGAGCGAAGTAATTATCGGCTCCGGGCTTATGTGGTGAAGTGCTTGTTATACCTTTGGCCGCATTTAGACTACTTGCACCTTGATATTTGGTAAGCAGCTTTGCTCCCCAATTAGCCGATGGGATATAATTATGTTGTTTCGCCTCGGATAGGATCTGATTGACCACCCAACAGCTTTCGGTCTCGATGTCGCTGTATCCCGTGCCGTATGCCTTGAGTGTAATTGTTCCATTTTCTATCTGAGTCTTTAAATTGCCATATCTTTGAGAATTCAGAGCATTTTTTATTTCAAAGAGGCATGACTCCACAAGTTCCTTAATACCATCAGCTTTTAGCCCTTGAGCTGGTGTTTCATTTTTATAGATGACATTTGCTGGTAACGACACCTTCTGTCCGGACGCGTGACCGCCCGTTCCGTCGGCAGCGGATACAATCTCTATTTCCACACCCGCTTGCTCAGCGGCCGTGATGAGATTTCCTGCATGATTTGTTGTTTGCTCGAAACCCACGAGGCCCTCCTTCAGATGCTGTCCGAGCGATTTGCCACTAATCGGTTCATTCGTTTTATCTGTAATCGTGAGATTCATTGTATGTTCTCCAGTGCAAAATCATTGGAACTCATAGGGGATTCCTTCCGTGGAACTCGACCGCGCCAGCCCGGAACTACCGCCTGGAGGGCTGGGATCTGTTCCGTGCAATAAAGGGGTCAGTTCTCACTATTGCGATTGGTATTACAAACCGTGTATTTTAATCGGCCCGTTGTTCTGGGGCACGCTTGCTCTATGAATCCGGCACTGTCGATACCCGGCGGCTGCAAAACCAACTGTTTCAGCTTGGCCCACTCTTGAAGCCACCTGGATGTTCTCTCATGATGTTGCATTTGGCCGGTACAAGTGACATTTTGCTCAGGTGCGCCGCAAAGTCAAGATGAATTTTGCATAATTTATATTTTTTTGCTTACTCCCACATTTCCTAAAGGCCAGCCCCCCCTGGAACGGCCTTACGGCGCGTCCGCTCCCTCTGGCGACAGGTCTCAGTAAGCGATTTGTCTATGCCCCGCGTGGCTCCAAACCGGTTTTGGAAGGACTGTCTATTTGTGGGAAATCCGATGTGACTCGCGATAAACTAAACGAGATGCCCAAAACCAATCGTGCCAGATTATTCATTAAGGGGCTCGGCGATTTCTCAAAAGTGGTTATGTGGGGAATAGAAATAGCTGTTTATTTTTGGAAAAAAATTTTTAAAGAAGCTTGACAGTATCTACCGATACCCGTAAAATTATGTACGACGGTTGCAAATGAGCTTTCCGATTGTTGCAATTGAGGCGGTCTGCTCTGCAGCACTAAGGTCGCGGTGGCTGAGCAAAGGATGTGTGAAGCCATCAGAGTGGCCAATGTAAAGTGTACACGTGAGAAGCACAGCTAATTATCGCCGAGAGTTAGAAGTGGTTTCCGCCGCGTGACGAAAGACAGGGGGCAAAGTGTACCGATTTAGACCTTAAGCGGGTCTGTTAAAGTGTGTTAATCCAGTAGGATAGCCCATGGCGAAACTTGATGTTGAAAGCCTGCTTTCCGAAGTGAGTCCGGAAGCACCGTGTGGCGAAGACCTTTCTTACGACAGCTCTTTCCTTGCCCTCGAGGACATGCTTCGGGCTAAGGCCAGCGGCGTAGTGGCGGGCGTGGAGGAAGCGGCAGAAGAGCCAAACTGGCGGGAGGTTCGTGAAAAAAGTTCCGAACTGCTAAAGCGCTCGAAAGACCTTCGCGTAGCAATGTATCTTACGCTTGCCGTTTTGAGGATGGAGGGCCTGGCCGGCCTGTGTGATGGGCTGGCTTTGCTGCGGGGACTGCTGGAGCGCTATTGGGACCACCTTTATCCTCAACTCGACCCCGACGACAATTACGACCCACTCGAACGAATTAACATCCTCCAATCGCTGTCCCCGCCGGGAGTTAGTGAGCAGGACCCGATGAAGTTCAAACAGCGGCTGGCAGAAGTGCCCCTATGTAATTCAGTTCAGATGGGCAAGTTTAGCCTTAGAGACATCCAGATCGCAAAGGGAGAGATTACGGTTTCAGATGACCAGAGAGCAAAAGTTCCCGAGATGTCGGTAATTGATGCGGCATTTCAGGATACTACGACGGATGAGCTTCAGGCAATATCCCAAGCCACTCACGAAGCTATTGAACATATCGGTGCCATAACAGCTGTGTTCTCTGAACGTGCTTCTCAAGGGGAGACTCCGAACGTTAGTAGTTTCCAGTCAGTTCTTGGGAATATCCACAAATGTATTCAGGAATATCTGGCAAAGCGGGGGCACGGTGTAACTGTTGGTGAGGGCGCCGCAGCAGCCGGGGGCGAAGAAAAGAAAGGCGCAATATCACTTTCAGGTGAAATCCAATCTACACAAGAAGCCCTTTTGGCTCTCGATAAGGTCTGCCAATATTTCGATCGTCACGAACCTTCCAGTCCGGTCCCCTTGCTTCTACGCAGAGCGCAAAGATTGGTGTCGAAAAGCTTTTTGGAGGTTATTCAGGATGTTTGTCCGGACGCTGCCAGCCGAGTTCAATTGATTTGTGGAACAGGCAGTAGTGATTCTGGTACCGGTTAGTCGGATGCTTAACTAATATCCTGCAGGTTTAAGAATGCCGATGGTTTTTGGCGTTCACTATTTCTTGTTGAGAAAGGAGTAAGAATGGCAAAAAAGAAGAGTAGTCAAAAATTCATAGGTCGCACACGAGCCCCGCGTGTGCAGATCGAGTATGATTTGGAGTTGTACGGTGCAGAAAAGAAAATCAACTTGCCTTTTGTGATGGGTGTGATGGCTGACTTGTCTGGTAAGCCGGCCGAGGCCTTAGCTCCGGTCGCAGATCGCAAGTTCCTTGAAGTTGATGTTGATAATTTTGACGAACGACTCAAAGCAATGAAGCCCAGAGTTGCTTTTCAGGTGCCAAACACGCTTACCGGCGAAGGCAACTTGAGCGTCGATATTAGCTTTGAGAGCATGGATGATTTCTCCCCGGCGGCGGTAGCGCGTAAGGTCGATGCTCTTAACAAGTTGTTGCAGGCCCGAACGGAGTTGTCAAATCTCTTGTCGTATATGGATGGCAAAAGTGGGGCAGAAGAGCTGATAGCGAAGGCCCTTAAAGATGAGACCTTGCTACATGCCCTGACTTCTGCTCCAAAACCGGAAGCTGAACCTACTGACACTGGTAAGGAGGAACAGTCCAATGGCTAAAGAGAAAGAAGAAAAAGAAGAATTGCAGCCTTCTGAGGCCGTGGCTATAGAGCCAAGCGAGTTCGACGCACTCCTTAAGAAAGAGTTTAAACCGAAGTCGGACCACGCTAAAGAGGCCATCAAGTCGGCAGTGCAAACCTTGGCTGAACAAGCCCTGTCAGAAACAGCGCTCATTTCCGAAGATGCGGTCAGCTCAATCGAAGCGATTATTGCTGAGATAGACAGGAAGCTGTCCGAGCAGATTAATTTAATCATGCATCACGAGGACTTTAAGGCACTTGAGGGTACCTGGCGAGGCATGCATTATCTGGTAAATAACACGGAAACGGACGAAATGCTGAAGATACGTGTGCTGAACCTCCCCAAGAAAGATTTGGCGAAGACCATCAAGAAGTACAAAGGTACAGCGTGGGACCAAAGTCCGCTCTTCAAGAAGCTATACGAAGAAGAATTCGGTTCCCCGGGCGGCGAACCATACGGTTGTCTCATCGGTGACTATTATTTTGATCACAGTCCGCCAGACGTTGAAATCCTTAATGGAGTGGCACAGATTGCCGCTGCGGCTCACGCACCGTTTTTAACCGCGGCTGCCCCTACCTTGATGAACATGGATTCCTGGCAGGAGCTCAGCAACCCTCGCGATTTGACTAAAATTTTCCAGACGGCGGACTATGCCCCTTGGCGGTCCCTGCGTGAGTCAGAAGATTCAAGGTATATCGGTTTAACAATGCCGCGATTTCTCGGCAGATTACCTTACGGCGCCAAAACGAATCCTCTCGAAGATTTTGATTTTGAAGAAGAAACGGCTGGAGGCGAGCACTCAAAATATCTTTGGACAAACGCAGCCTACGCAATGGGCGTGAATATTAACCGTTCTTTTAAGCTCTATGGGTGGTGTGCAAGTATCCGCGGAGTTGAGAGCGGCGGAATAGTTGAAGGCCTTCCCTGCCATACTTTCCCCACTGATGATGGTGGGGTGGATATGAAATGCCCAACGGAGATCGGTATCACAGACAGACGGGAAGCGGAGTTAGCCAAGAATGGCATGATGCCGTTATCACACTGGAAGAACGAAGATTATGCGGCATTTATCGGCGCGCAGTCGCTGCAAAAGCCGACCGAATATGACGACCCTGACGCAACTGCAAATGCAAACCTGGCAGCAAGATTACCGTATCTGTTCGCGACGTGCCGGTTCGCACATTTTCTCAAGTGCATCGTGCGGGATAAGATCGGGTCGTTCAAAGAACGCGACGACATGGCCAAATGGCTCAATAAATGGATAACGCAATACGTTACCAGCGACCCAAACGCCTCCGAAGAAGTCAAAGCGAAGTATCCTCTGGCCGCAGCAGAAGTTGTGGTCGATGAAGTTGAAGGAGATCCCGGATATTATTCTGCCAAGTTCTATCTGAGGCCTCACTACCAACTCGAGGGTCTGTCCGTTTCGCTGCGGCTGGTATCGAAGCTGCCCTCGGCAAAGAAGGGTTAATGTGTTAGTCTGACGCATAAAGCGCAGCTAAGGTGTTTTTGGTAAGCAAATGAACCATGAGTAACTAAAAATCAATATTGTTCTATTTTTTTAGGGAGTTGATAAAAATGGCAGATTGTTTTCTGAAGATCGATGGAATCCCGGGTGAAAGCACTGATGAAAAGCATAAGGACTGGATCGAAGTGCTATCGTTCTCTCACGGTGTTTCGCAGATGGCCGGCGGAGACCGAAGTACCGGCGGGGCGGCAACCGAAGGGCGGTGCATGCACCAAGATTTCTCAATCACTAAGACGCTCGATAAGGCTTCGCCCCCGCTCGATTTATTCTGCTGCAACGGCAAGCACATCCCGAAGGTTGTGGTCGAGCTGTGCCGAGCCACCGGCAATAAAGAAAAATATATGGAATATAAAATGGAGGATGTGATAATCTCCTCGGTCAGTACCGGTGGCGGCGGCGGCCTGCCCAACGACTCGGTGACCTTCAACTATGGCAAACTAACGTGGAACTATATCCTTACGGACCACCAGACCGGCGAAGCTAAGGGAAACGTTGAGAAATACTGGAGCCTGATCACGAATTCGGGTGGCTGATACTGCTGCATTGAAGGCCAACTACATTTAACGGGCTCATCCTGTAGGATAGTGCCAGGCTGGATACGCTCGAACCAGCCACGGAGGTTTATTGCCATGCAAGCAGAAGAATTATTGCAAGCCGGCCAGCTTGGCGAAGCGTTGGCCGCCTTAGAGGCTGAAGTACGCGCCGATCCTACCAATGCCAAGCTTCGAGTCTTCCTTTTTCAGCTGTTATCTGTTCTGGGAGATTGGGAACGAGCTCTGACCCAGCTAAACGTGGCGGCGGAACTCGACTCCATGAATTTGCTCATGGCTCAAGTGTGTCGGGCGGCGCTTAATTGTGAGGCTTTGAGGGCTGAGATATTTGCCGGGAAACGCTCACCGCTTGTTTTCGGTGAACCGGATGAGTGGATGGGTTTGTTAGTACAGGCCAACCAAATGACCGCAGAAGGAAAATACGAAGCGTCACAGAAACTGCGAGAGCGCGCATTTAACGCAGCAACTGCCATTCCCGGTTCTATTGATAGTCAGCGTTTTGAGTGGATTTCAGACGCCGATTCCAGGCTTGGTCCAGTACTCGAGGCCATTTTTGACGGCAAATACTACTGGGTGCCTTTCATGGCTACAAAGCGAATCCAAATTGACCCGCCCACCGACCTGCGTGACGCAGTCTGGATTCCCGCCCACTTCACCTGGGTCAACGGTGGTGAAACAGCCGGCCTGATACCAACGCGGTATCCGGACTCGGAAGCCAGCGAAGACAATGCCATTCGACTCGCACGCAAGACTGAGTGGGTGGAACAACCAGGTGATCTGTACCTTGGCTTGGGACAGCGCATGTTTGCCACCGACAAGGATGAATTCCCGCTGCTACAGATACGACAAATAGATTTGGAGCACCCAGAAACAGAGCAACAAGGTGGTGAGACGAATAATGGCTGAACTTACGCCAATGGATCGTCTGCAACCATGCCTGCTTGACCGCCTCACTGACGATGAACCGGACGTGAGTAAGGAAAGCCGCGACCAACGCGTAGTGTCACTACGAAGATACAAACGTGCAGTGCTTCGCGACTTGGAGATGATCTTGAATACCAAGAGTCACCCGTTGCGCGATAACATATATGAGTTTAGCGAAGCAGCACGGTCTGTGCTAAACTACGGCATACCCGACGTGTGCGGTGCAACTATCTCAGCTATCAGTCCGGCTGAGTATGAAACACAAGTCAAGCAAGCTATTCTATGCTTTGAGCCGCGAATCACGCGTAAACAACTATCTGTTCGTATTGTCTCTCCACTGGATTCGGCGAACATTCGTACCATCTCGTTCGAAATAGAGGGTGAGCTTTGGGCACAACCGTTGCCGGACCATCTTTTTGTTAAGACAGAAGTCGATTTGGAAACCGGTCACCACAAATTGAAGGGCGAGACAAGTGGATAGACGTCTGCTGGACTTGTACAATCGTGAACTTGCGCATCTTCGTTCAATGGGTGCGGAGTTTGCAAAGGAGTTCCCCAAAATAGCAGGCCGTCTTGGTGGACTGGATGAGTTTCAGCCATGTCAGGACCCTTTTGTCGAACGATTACTTGAGGGTTTTGCTTTTCTTGCTGCGCGAGTGCAACTCAAACTCGATGCAGAGTTTCCGAGGTTTACACAGTCTTTGCTTGAAACTATCTATCCCCACTATCTGGCACCCACACCATCTATGTGTATTACCAAGTTCGAGCCAGACTTAAATGATAGTGGATTAGCTGACGGTTTTTTAATTCCACGCGGTTCCTCCCTTTACAGCGCTTTGGGCAAAATGGATCAAACCAGATGTGAATACCGCACTGCACATGACGTGACCCTCTGGCCCATTCAGGTTAACGAGGCAAATTACTATACACGCGAGTTGGCCTCGCTTGAAGTCCCTGACCTGCCCGATGTCAAAGCCGGAATTAAAATCCGAATCCAATCCTCCGCAGGGCTTAGCATTAGCGACTTGAAACTGGATTCTTTGACCTTATATCTTATGGGAATCGGCGAAATCCCAATGCATTTGTACGAACAGTTTTTTGCAAACGCCGTGGCGGTTGTGGCCCAACCAGCGACTAAGCCCATAAAGTGGCAAAAGGTTATTGATGCTTCTTGTATTCGGCGTGTGGGTTTCGAAAATAAACAAAAACTGCTGCCTTACGATGCGCGATCTTTTCAGGGTTATCGCCTTTTACACGAGTACTTTGCATTTCCTCAACGATTTATGTTCGTTGAGCTTGCAGATTTGGGTGCCGCAGTCCAATGCTGTGATCAAAATCAATTGGACCTGATTATCTTGTTCCGAGAGTCGAATATTGAACTTGAGGGTGCGGTCAATGCTGATAATTTCGGGTTATTCTGTTCTCCAGCAATAAACCTGTTTGACAAACGGCTGGATCGCATACTCGTATCGGAAAAAGTCTTCGAGTTTCATGTTGTTCCGGACCGAACCAGAGCCCAGGACTTCGAGGTCTACAAGCTTTCCAAGGTAATGGGGTATGGAGCCCGGTCAGACCAGCTACAAGAGTTTCTTCCTTTTTATTTAGCGAAAGATCTGGGAGACAACGGTACAGGCGGTTATTATGTTACGAACCGAGTTCCAAGGCCACAGTCTCAGGACGCGAGGTTGCAAGGCCGAAGATCGAGAAGTTACGCAGGTAGCGAAATTTACATATCTCTTGTTGATTCAACCGCCGCACCGTATAGTACCGATCTAAAGCAGTTAGGCGTAGATGCTCTGTGTACAAACCGTGATTTGCCCCTCCATATGCCAATTGGACTGGGAAGCTCCGACTTTACTATGGACAAGACAGCGCCTTGTACATCAATTCGCTGCCTTGGGGCCCCCACCTCACCTAAGCCATCTTACACCGAGGGGGAAATTGCATGGCGCATTATTAATCACCTTTCACTAAACTATCTTTCGCTTACTGATGTCGATGACCGTGAAGGTGCATCAGCACTCCGCGACCTTTTGCGACTATATAGTGACGCCAGTGATCTGCAAACTCGCAAGCAAATTGATGGTATCAAATCAGTAAGTTGCAAGCCGATCACTCGTAGAATCACAACATCAGGATCAATCGCGTTTGCACGCGGGTTGGAGGTGACAGTAACTCTCGAAGAGGCATCATTCGAGGGAAGCGGGGTGTTTCTGCTTGGTGCTGTTCTTGAACAATTTTTCGCAAAATATGTTTCTATTAATTCTTTTACAGAAACCGTAGTGAAAACACTTGAACGTGGAGAGATTATGCGATGGACCATGAGAGAGGGGCTGTGTCCCATTCTTTGACGCAAGCATTACGGCATAGACCCTATGGTTTTGACTTTTTCCAGGCAGTACGACGGCTCGAGTGTGCTCACCCGGACCTACCGCGGATTGGACATTCACAGCGACCTCAACAAGACCCCGTTAGATTCTGCCAAAATGTGTCTTTAGCTTTTGCGCCTTCAGCAATCAAGGCCTATTCCGAAGCTACAGACCAACATCCTGCAAAGATGGCCGTTAACTTTTTCGGACTTCTCGGCACCAACGGGCCTATGCCTCTGACTATAACAGAATATGTCCATGATCGATTACACAACCATAGAGACAAAACACTTGCAAGCTTCCTTGACGTTTTTAATCATCGAATGATATCTCTTTTCTATCGGGCATGGGCATGTAACCAGCAAAATGTTAGCCATGACCGCAAAGAAAAAGACAGGTTCGCAGTTTACATTGGTAGTCTATTTGGAATAGGAGAAGACTCGCTTCGCAACAGAGATGCCGTCCCTGACGTCGGGAAACTCTACTATTCTGGGCGTCTTGTTTGCCCGGCCAAGAACGCTGAAGGCTTGCGGGAGATTTTGCAGGACTATTTTGGAATAACAGTGGATATCGAACAGTTTGTTGGACAGTGGCTTGATCTCCCACAAAAGCACTGTTGCCAATTGGGAAAATCTCTCGAAAACTCAAAATTGGGATCCACATTGGTTATAGGATCCCGTTTTTGGGAATGTCAGCAAAAATTCAGGATTAAGTTTGGACCGATGCGTTTTTCTGAATACGAGCGTATGTTGCCGGGAGGTGATAGTATTCGCCGGCTTATCGCGTGGATCAGGAATTATGTCGGAGATGAATTTAGTTGGGAGCTTCAGTTAATATTAAGTGCTATAGACGTCCCGGGAATTTCTTTGGGGAAAATGGGCCAATTGGGATGGTCAACATGGCTTAGAAGTAAGACGTTTGAAAAGGATGCGGATGATCTTGTGCTAAGAAATTTGGTTGCATAGCGTATTTTCCGGAAACACGGTGTGCTGCTAATCACCAAATTTGCACTTATAATTATTGTTGACAAGGCAAAAAAACTGGAGATAATAGTTTTTGTTTAGATAAACTATTCTGCTGTGAAAGGACTGAAAAACTGTGCCTGCAAAGAATAATCAAAAGTTAGAAAATCGCGTTCTCGAGACGGCAAATCGTCTTCGTTTGATTCAGGTAGATTTTGCAGATGAGAGCGACCAAACCAGAACTGAGTACCTCTGCGAGGAGGTTGAGCGGGCCTTAAAAACGGTCCTACCTGAGGAGCGGAATGAATTCCTGGAAAGATTGAGGGCAAGATTTCCAACTGTGAGCGTTAATACTGTGAACGTTGATACCCAGCCGATATTAAAAGAGCGGGAGGATAAGGTCCGACCCACAATTGAGGCAGTTAAGCTTAGAGACCCCGATTTTCTTGTCAGCAGTCTCTTGGAAATCGCCCCGACGCTTTCTAAGGATCAGAAAGAATCTGTTATCAAAAGCTTGCAACAGGGAGGATTAGGGCCACAGGTCCGACAGGATTATTCTAATGAATCATTTCAAAAACTGAAGGCCAAGCTTCAGCTTGGTGACAAACCATGTTTCGATGCCGACCGATTTACTGATTTGATTGTCTTACTTGCTGACTTCGTGTGTAAGCTTGAGCCTTTAGTTTGGAACACATGGCGGAAATTGTCACCTCGGTCAAGTATTCGTCCACCTGGCGATCTTAAGAGCAGCATGGAGCAGTTCTTGTCAGATGAGCCCAAAGCATCTCAGGAGCAAGTCAACAGGGAACTAAAAGAATTGCAGCGACTTATTGCAGCTATTATCACAGCAGTTAGCCAAGTTGGTAGCCAGTTCGCTAAACATCATCTCGCCAAGTTTTCGCCGTCCGAGATTTCAGCTTTGGTTCGAATGGAGCGCGGCAGTGTTTTGGTCGGCAAGGAGCAGAGATGCTGGCGAAAATATGTCGAACTGGCGGATACATTGACCGAAGAAACCATCGAGACGGAGATAAGAAAGGCCATAGTCGATTACGTAGAGTCTTTGGTAAAAGGGATGGGTAGGTGACCTTAGTACGGAGTAATACTCTATGACCACAAAAGGCCAAATTCATTGGTGTGAGGGCCTCTTCCTTCAGCCTCATCACCTCCAGTCCATGCAAGGGCATATCCTCGAGAAGTTCACAAGGGAACGCCGTCTGTGTTGGAGTTATCCCTATGGTGTGATAGAGGCGAAGGTTTCCGACGATGAGTTGGAAAATATGCGAGTTTCATTCGATCGACTCCGGGCTATAATGCCCAGTGGGCTTGAAGTGAATGTCCCTGATAATGCTCATCTTCCGTCGCTCGATATAAAAGAAGCATTTGCATCAAGCAGCGGTTCATTAACCATCAGTCTTGGCGTGCCAGTGTGGTACCCTTCTCGAGGCAATGTTATTGAGAAAGGCAATACTGAAGATTGGCGCACCAAGCGTACCTATCGGGTAGTTGAGACCGAAAGACCTGACGAAAACACGGGTGAAAACCCACAGCCAATCCTCGTTCGTCAGATAAATGCCAGGCTTCTCCTTGATAATGATGACCGCTCAGATCTCGAAGTACTACCGTTAATGAGAATTGTCCACGCCACAGGTGATGAAATAGGACTGCCCCGGCGGGATTCGGCATATATTCCTCCCTGTCTCATCGTGAGTGGCTCACCCGTGTTGGTGGAGCTCCTCCGAGATATAACCAGCCAGGTTGCAGCCAGTCGAAATGAACTGGTAGTCCAAATTAACCGCGGCGGCTTCAGCATCGAAAACATGCGTGGTGTTCAATTCGAGCAAATGTTTCGTCTCAGAACGCTCAATCGTTTCAGTGCTCGCCTTGGCTCTCTTATTCAGGCCCCCAGTGGGGTTACACCGTTTGAGATGTATCTGACGCTAAGACAGCTACTTGCTGAGCTTGCTGCCTTGCGCCCTGATCGCGATCAGTTTGAGACCGTCGAATTCAACCACGACAGCCCGGCAATTGCTTTTAGCGAGATTACTACCAAGATTCGGGCACTACTCAAGGGTGTGGTCCAGGCTCGATTTCTTAAAGTTCCTTTTACGATGGATCCAGAGCAAAAAATCTTGGTGGCAACTCTCAGCGATGAAACATTATCACTGCCAAATGAGTATTTTCTTGCTATCAAAACAAAGCAAGACCCTTCTGAATTGGCGAAATTGGTCCTTGACCGCGATAAATTCAAACTTATGCCACAGAGTCTTGCAAATCAGCGGATTTTCGGTGTGCAGCTCGCCCAGGAATTATATCCGCCTGTTGAGCTTCCAGCCCAAGTAGGGCTTCATTATTTTCGGTTGATGCGAGGTGAAAGCGCTCGGCTCTGGGAGCGGGTAAAACAGGAGAAGGCTATCGCTGTGCGGTGGCCGGGAATTGAATCATCTGACTTTGATGTCACACTTTATATGACTGTTCCAGATACGGAGGCATAGAAAGTGACACTGCTTGAATTATGTGAGCCGTTTTTCCAATATGTGTGTCGCCTCAAGCGGTCGGCGCGAATGGGCTGCACTATGGAAATGGACCTAATACGCGGAGACATTAAAAGAATACTCGAAGAGATGAGGGCAAATGCTATTACTGCCCCCGAATTAACCGGCCAGTATGAGAAGATTGAACTGCCTCTCATTTTCTTCGTCGACTTTATAATCAAAGAGAGCACATTGAACTTTGCATCGGAGTGGTTCGAGCTGGGCCGTGAAAGAAACGAGCTGGCGGGAGACGAGAAATTCTTTGACCTGCTGGACGAAGACTTGATTGATCCAAGTGACGGTGCGACTCAAAGGTTAGTAATATTTTATACTTGTTTAGGCTTGGGCTTTACAGGAGTTTATACTGGGCAACCAGAAAGTATTCAGAGGTTAATGTCGAAAATCTCAGCCCGTATTTCCCGTATGATGGATGCTGATGAAAAGTCTTACGTTTGTCCCGAAGCCTACGAAAATATAGATTCAAGAGACTTCGTTGAGCCGCCCGGTGCAAAGTTAGTGGGTATCGGAATCGTCTTAATAGGTCTTATTATCGTTTGGAGCATCACGTATTTTTGGTTGTTCAAATCGACCTCAGATAGTGTGGCTGATTCGCTCGATACGATCACCGGGTACAGAAGTTCACCTTCTGTCGTTGAGTCAACAATACGATAGCACTAATTAGACTGGAGAATGTATAACTAATATGATCTCTGGAATTTCAACTTTTACTAATCTGCCAACGCCCGTAAAGATTGGACTCCTGGTACTGTCTGGCGGCGGCATGATAGCGGTAATAGGGTATCTTCTTCCACCAGGGTTACTATGGATCGTACTTATCGGCCTTGCGGTTGTGGCCTTACTTCTTCTGCTGTACTGGCGTCTGTTAAAATGGCAGAAGAAGCGTAAAGCTGCCCCAATGGAACGTGGCGTCATTGAGAATACCTCGGCAACACCACAAGGAATTAGCGAAGCCGCACAAATGGCTCGGCTGGATGACTTACGCAAAAAATTCGAAGAGGGTGTCGAAAAGTTCCACGCTGCCGGTAAGAGCCTTTACAACTTTCCATGGTATATGATTGTAGGTGAACCAGGATCGGGAAAAACAGAGGCTATACGTCATTGCAACGTTGGCTTCCCCCCTGGCCTGCAGGATGAGTTTCAAGGTGCCGGCGGCACACTTAACATGAACTGGTGGTTCACCGATCATGCAGTTATTCTCGATACGGCCGGCCGCCTGATGTTCGAAGAGGTCGATACAGGGGGGTCAGGTGAATGGAAAGAGTTCCTAAATCTACTGAAAAAGAATCGGTCGCGTTGCCCGGTCAATGGCGTGTTGCTGGTAATCCCTGCCGATAGCCTTATTAAAGATACTGCTGATGAAATCGAGCGAAAAGCATCCAAAATCGCCCGGCAGTTTGATCTTATCCAACGAACTCTTGACGTGCGATTTCCCGTGTTTGTCGTCGTTACCAAAAGTGACCTGATTAATGGATTCCGTGATTTCTTCGATAACCTGGACGACCCACAACTTCAGCATCAGATACTCGGGTGGTCCAACCCGGCACCGCTCGATGAGCCATACAATCCCGATTTTGTTGACCAGCACTTGAAAACAATTCGAGGACGCCTCGTCCGGCGTAGACTTGCACTAATACAGGAAGTAATATCTGAGGAGCCTGGAGGCGAGAAGATACGCACTAATGACACGTTGTATGCATTTCCTCAAAGTCTCACAAAAATAACACCGCGAATGGCTCGATACCTCGAATTGATCTTCAGTGTCGGCAGTCAGTGGTCTTGCAAGCCGCTTTTCTTCCGCGGTATCTATTTTACTTCTTCAATGCGAGAAGGCTCAGCTTTGGACGAAGACCTCGCCGAATCACTTGGAGTACCGGTTGATTCGCTGCCAGACGGACGAGTATGGGAACGCGACAGGGCGTATTTTCTTCGAGACCTTTTTGTAAAAAAGGTGTTTCGCGAGCAGGGGCTTGTCACATATGCGACAAATGCAAAGAAACTACACAGCCGCCGAAAGGCCACGGTCTTAATTTCTGCCGCTGCCAGCGTAATTTTACTTCTCTTCTTCACCTTCTACGCAGCCAACCGGTTTAGCAAAAGTATCGGCAACATGGGAGAGTATTTACAAAAATCTGCATCATTAATCGATCAGCCCGATAAACTCGAGGTAATAAAGAGGGAGGACGAAGATAATTATATATATATTGGCAACGCTGAAATACGTGGAATGCCAGAGGACATCAAGAGATTCAACTTTTCAGCACGACTTGCCGACACGGTAGGCCAATGGGAGAAAAAAGGCGTGCCTTGGATTTTCGCCCCAGCAGCCAAGTTTGCAAAGGGCATTGAACCGGACAAATTGAACAAAGCCCAGGCAGTTCTCTACGAGGCAAGTGTCTTACAACCGTTCCTAAAAGCAGCCCGTGACATGATGGATACGCAAGAAAATGGCATATGGACACGTGAGAACCTCGAGACAAGCGCCCTACGTCAATTAGTTTGGATCGAAGCAAATAAACCCTTGAAGGGTGAAGGTGAATATTCAATCCAGACTTTCTTAGACCCTCTCTCTAAATATGTTCTTAAACACGACCCTAATCAAATTCAAAATTACACGAGTAACAGAAACGAACTTCATAAGCCGCTTGGTAGCATCTATACCTATGGTGACATGAGCGATGATGAGAATAAGCTCCCGTGGCCTCCTTTACCTCTAAAAACCGATCCTAATATTCCGGACCCCGCAATAGAACATGGTGTAAAACTTTTCAATATGTACTGGACGGACCCTAACCGGTCGGGCGCACTCAGTCAAGACAATGCCCAGGTGGAGACCATAATAAGGCTCAAAGATGCTCTTGATAGATTTGATGCTGCTGAAAAACGTATGCTAAGTCTCGGTAAAGGCTTTGATCCCCAATCAAGCAAATCTTATACAGTTACACAATGGGAAAATTTTGTCATTAACTGGAACGAAAACTTTGAGAATCTAAAAAAATCTAAGGAGAGTATCGATTTCTACGCTGGCAGTCTTAAGAGTACACAGCCGCTTGAAACTATGTGGACTAAAGTGACCGACATTGCTCTACAGGATGTCAACGAAAATTATGACTTTCTTCTTAATGAGTTGGAGGATGTCAATGAGGTAGAGGACTTATTCCTTAGTGGTATTCGAGATACACTTAAGACAGCTCGTAACGAAATGAGAAATAGACTGAGGAACAGTGAATTTGAGCAAAAACTCAAACTACTGAATGAAGGATATTATGCTCGGATTCGAGATGGCAGGCATTTGTACGTAATTCGTTTTGACATGTATGCAAAGGCTGATGAACAACTTCGCATGGACAATCCCATCACCAGTATCAACGATGTTGCTAAAGCCATTCCAGAGGTGGAGAAAGCCGCCAAAGACGCACGTAATGAGATTGGCGAGCTACGAGACCTTGACTCCAACGCTTTTCGTTTTAAGCAAGCAGCAGATTTTTCCATGCTCTTTCTTGACTTGATTAAGCAAAGACAACTCTACAATATTGTAAAAGCTGGCTTAGAAGTAGCTCCTGAGAGCATCGAAAAACTCAGGGGGCTCGTAGGAAAAGAAGCATATGACCCTACGACCGCCACAACTATACTTGGTGGTTGGAAGTTTCTTGGAGATACATTAAAGAAATATGATTTACCCGATGAAACACGCCTCAGTAAAATGTATGAGGATGCAAACGGATTTTACACTGGATATACGAGAAAATATCTGGATTATTGGCTTGAGAGTATCCCCGAGGACTTGATTGAAAGAACAATTCCGCGTGAAAACAATTGGAAAGCTCAGCACGAGCGACTTCAAAAGCTGGATGTTTTGGATGTTTTTGCTGAATTAAGCAAGTTTGGCAAATCCATTGAAAAGGAAGTTCTTGATAAACTGGGAAACTTCATTTCGGACGATGATGGGAAGGTCAAACAATTTCGGGACAATATGGAGAACCTCAGCAATAGGTTCTTCCAAGGAAAATGCGAGCGAGTACTTGAAAATTGGGGAGAGTTGAGCGATGATGCGTTCAAAGCCCGGAACATGCTGTTGAGGGATAAGCCTATCTCCTTTGAGAGAAATTACTTCTTTTCTGCAAGTTCACCAGTGGAATTTGTTGATATGTACTGGACCGAGCTGACCCAAGTCTCACTGCGTATACTTGCTGATGAAATACAACACGAAGGAGTGAAAGCATTTAACGAATTAAGAACACAGTATGGCAGTAAGTTCCCCTTGGCACGAGACAGCACCGAGGATTTAATCCCTGCCGGTCTCAGAGAAGCGCGTTCACTGTTAGTACGAGCTCTATCATTGGAGACATATGACCCAGGAACCATTGGGGCCGGTCAGAAGACGGAAATTGATAAGGTAAATATACAACTTGAGCGGCTACGTGAACCGCCGGTCCCCAAATCTCTGGAAACATGGGTCGAGGCAATCAAACAAGTCCTCCAGGGTCTGCCCGAAGGTAAGGACCCGTACTATTGTAAAATAATTCTTCTCAGCCAGGATGAGCAGAAACGCCTTCTGAGAAAGGCCGAAAAGCTCATGGTTGACGACTTTAGACAATTTAGGATTGTTCAGGGAAGTCACGCAAGTAGGCGGGTCGAGACTCTTTCAAGGCAGAATTTAAGCGTGGATATCATGATTGAATATCCAGGTTCCTCAGTTCGAATTGATTTTTATCTGTACCCCTCTGACCCTGATACAGAGCCTTGCGCGAGTATAGAGTTTCCAGAACCATGGGCATGTCTGAGAATGCTGCATCAACATTATTTCGAAGGCAGGGAAGGATATATCAGGCTTGACGTCAAAGACAAAGAAGGTAAGGGAGGAACACTTTATTTGCAACTCAAATTTTGCAGAGAATCCGACGGCGAATGCGACCTTTCTTTACCAAAACCGGATAATTGGCCATCGTTGAAAAACGAGTAATGCTTTTGTGAGACAAAAGTATTGAGCTCCCCCCTCAAAAAATTTGTTAAACGTTTCGTTCCAAAGGGACAGGATGCCACTTCTGAAAGAGTATTTGTTGCTGCGTTTGGCAAACATCCTGGCTGGAACGACCACATTGATGATATTGGTCTCGAAACAGATATTTTTGTCACCGTAAAACGCATACTTTATATTCAGGGCATCGGTGGCAACGTTGACTCCGGAAGCTGGGACAAACTTCAGGAAAATCAGCAAATCGAAGAATTCAAACATGCGTTTGTGTGGTGCATGGGCAGCAACATAATTGTTGGACGCATGTGGTCTTCTCAGGATGGCAAGGGGCGCACAAGTTACCCCATGGTGGTTTGCGTTCAGTGTCGTCAATTACCACTGGTGTGGATATTAAAGAATATTTTACCACCGCTGGAAAGAGTAGAGGAAATCTGTATCGCAACCACATCGGCAACTGATGTCCGAACGGCCATTGAAAATGCTCGAAAGGAGCTTCGCCAACTAGCTGAACAATGTCAGCCTTCGTCAGATTCACCGATTGTGTATCCGGATGCTCTGGCGAAGCTCGCCGAGTGTTCAGAAATGGGCCCAAATCACGAAGGCCTGCTCCGCATACTGTACCATATCGAGCGCGAGGTTGCCCGATATCATCCTGATACTACCAAAGCCAAAGCCTTGCGGCCAACGTTGCTCCGAGTTCCAACCTCACCGCCTACCATGCAAGAAATTACACTTCTGTGGATTAGCTTTTTGCTGACCAAATTTGGCACCAATACGCTCGTTTTTATGCTCATGCCGCTAAGAAAGTCTTGGATTGACATAATTATAGGCGAACCAACAGAATTACAGTTGTATTGTCTGCGTGCCTCCCTCGGAGTGATACCCCTTACGAGTAGTATCCCATATAATATGGGTTCAGAGTTTATCGACCAAGCTAACCAACTCATTGAGGATTCGCGAAGCAACAGAAGCGGGCATGGCTCCAAGAGGACGGCTTAACCTGCATATTTCACTACGCTGGGTAGTGTCAAGAAAGTTTTTTTTCAATTCCATCGTTGTAGAGCTCTATCTCTAAGCCTGCTTCAATAGTCACCTCAAATAGCTTCTCAGCACCTTTGGCCTTGATCTCTTTACATCCTTGGTTATCAAACTTGGGTCTATGGGTAACTCGTGCTTGAAGTAAGTACAGCTGCAAAGGTACTGCTGGTACGTATTCTCTACCCATCGAGCAACCACGTCTTCGTTGCTGAGATCATAGGCTGCTTGAGATAACGCAAATCAACCATAAGACAAATTGGCTTAGCAGGTCCGCCTTGTTATGGGCCAAACAGTTTTCCAAAAGCTTTTTCAAATTCAGACCAGTCGGTAGCATTGGCCAATTTGAACAACCACTGCCGGATAAAGCGAACTTTATCTCACATTGTGTACGAATGAGCTTGACCGAAGCAAGCAATAGATGCCTGTTTCTGGCTTCATATGAGCTGTCGAGGAGACAGGCAGCACCAGATAGAATTGTCAATCTTTGGTTGGCTAACCGATAGAATAGCGGAAAAAGCGTTACATTTGGCATCGAAGTTGGCACTTAAATATAGTTTAATCGTCCGATAAATAGATGTGAAATAGGCAAGCGCAGTAACAGGATTAGAAAGTATCGAATACACAAAAGTAGTTCACATCCCTCCTCCGTGAAGCTGAGTTTGCCGGCCGCACGGGAAGTGTGGCCGGCAATCTTGGCACTATAAAGTAAATACCTCAAAAGTTTAATACGGAGAAGCTTATGATAAAACTTGTGTATTTGAGAGTTGTTAGGGCTGATTTTTTCCACTTTAAGTCCAATAATAGAGTTAAAGGAATTATTTAAAAGCCAAAACAGAAGAGTATGAAATCACTGAACTGGAGGAGGCATGCCTTGGGAAAATATCTTATACCGCCTTAATGTTAACTTCCAGGTCTTAACTGTCGAGGGAATAACCGGAGGATATCGCAGGATAAGTCTCCGCTAATACGAACCATAAAGTTAAATACACTGTGATAGTTGTCGATATATGTCCTGACAACCTATTAGCAAAGAGGCGGCTATGCTTATCTTGTTACAGAGATTGCCTGTAACATATGCCGAGCCCCTTATGTTGATCGCATAGCCTTCATACGATTACTATAACGCTTTGGAAATAGATTTTATGAATATATATATGTCGGAAATATGATGCCAAAGGAGCAAAACTTAAGAGGAGCCTCAAGTTGATTCTATGATTTTTATGGCCAAGTTTTTCAGGAGATGAGCTAATGATACGCCCAACAGTAAACAAGTTACGTTCATTTTTTTCTGCCTTGTCTAAACTACTCGTTTTTTCAGCAGTAACATTTACTTTTTTGTTCAGCGCAGCAGCGCAAGCTGTTCCCCCTCAACCTCCCGGCCCCTTGTCCGAGGCGCTGGACACGTCTTTGAGTTTCACCACGGGCGGCAACGCGAACTGGTTTCGTCAGACCGCAACGTCATTCTACGAGGGAGACGCGGCACAAAGCGGGGATATCTCACACAGTCAGGACTCGTGGATGCAAACGACGGTAAGTGGGACAGGGACGTTGAGGTTCCGCTGGAAGGTATCGTCCGAGCCAGACTATGATTTCCTCGAGTTTTACCTTGACAACTCGCGGCTGGACCGGATCAGCGGTTCAGTGAACTGGCGAGAGAAGATTTGCCCGATCTCTACTTCGGGCTCGCACACGTTGAAATGGCGATACGTGAAGGATGGGGGCACCGACGTCGGTAGCGATTGCGGCTGGGTGGACAAGCTGGAGTGGGTAACTACCCCCGAACCTCCATCACCTTGGGCCCTGCCCGAGGTGTTGGACACCGCTTTGACTATCACCACCGGTGGCAGCGCGGCCTGGTTTGGTCAGAGTGCGACCTTCTACTACGGGGAAGATGCAGCACAGAGCGGAAATATCTCGCACAGTCAGGACTCGTGGATGCAAACGACGGTAAGTGGCATAGGAAGGGTAAAGTTCTATTGGAAGGTATCGTCCGAGAACAACTATGACTTCCTGGAATTTTACATTGACGGCTCGCGGAGGGACCGGATCAGCGGTTCGGTGGACTGGCAACAGAAGACGTATACGTTAAATACCTCGGGTTCGCACACGTTGGAATGGCGATACGTCAAAGATGGAGGCACGAACTTTGGCAGCGACTGCGGCTGGGTGGACAAGCTGGAGTGGGTGCCTACTCCTCAACCAACACCTCCCTCTGTACTGTCTGAGGCGTTGGATACGGTTTTGAATTTCACCACGGGTGGCAACGCGAACTGGTTTCATCAGACCGATCCGTCCTACTACGGCCAAGATGCGGCACAGAGCGGAGATATCTCACACAGTCAGGATTCATGGATGCAGACGTCGGTAAACGGAAAAGGAATAGTGAAATTCTACTGGAAGGTATCCTCTGAGGACAATTATGACTTCCTGGAGTTCTACATTGACGGCTCGCGGCGGGACCGGATCAGCGGTTCGGTGGACTGGCAACAGAAGACTTACACGATCGATACCTGGGGTCCGCACGAGTTGGAATGGCAATACGTAAAGGATGGGAGCGCGGACGCCGGTAGTGACTGCGGTTGGGTGGACAAGGTGGAGTGGTTGACTGCCCAAATTGGCCCTGATAATGTTTTCAGTATCGGAATTTCAGAAATATGGGACTATAACAACCCAACAAACCCCAACGACTTAACCTATGTGTTTCGTTGTCTAATCGAAACTTATGGAAAGGTCAATCTCATCAAGATGCTAACCCCTGCCGGCAATACTTTTACGATTCCCAACGATCCTTACACAAAATCGGGTAACGTTGAGACATGGCATTTTGTAGAGGAAGGCAAACATTACTGGGAGTATGAAGCCAGCTTTGATGACCTGAACGGCTTATTGGACTATGGTGACGGCACCTACACTATAAATGTTCATTATACAGACGGCAGCCAGGCGGAAACAACTGTATTATTTGCCAACCCAAATACCGGTAAACCCATCCTTCAGCCAACACAGGAACCGATATTGACGTCTCCTGCGCATAACGAAACTACATCATCTCCAGTTACATTCGCTTGGCAGGATTGTAGTGATCCAAATGCCACTTCGATCTGGCTTGCCATCGCAAAAGTGGGCACTGAGGATGAAATAAATTTTGATTTTCCCGTCAATGCCAAGAAATCAGATCCTCTTAATCTAAGTTCAGGCTTGTGGGAAGCTGCGCTTTGTTTCGACCACTGGTATGACTTCAATAACGTTAATGGCATTCCTGTTGAAGTAGGTAAGTACAGTGAGAGTGACTACACATTCGAGGTAATAGACATCACCCTGGTCAGTTCTTGGAGCATGGATGACAATGCAGCTAATACTACTGTAGTCGATAGCAGCGGTAATGGTAATAATGGAACTGCCCAAAGATATACGAAACATATAGCTACTCAAGGTGTAATAGATGGTGCTTTAGCTTTTAATGGAAGAAGCGATTACATTAATTGCGGTAAGAGGAGAAGCCTTAATATAACCGGAAGTATCACCCTGTCCGCCTGGATCTATCCGGCTTCACTTAATGGAACTATAATATCCAAACGAACATATAGTCGTGGACCAGTGGTTCAGTACCTGCTTGATACCGATGATCATAACAAACTCAGATTCCTTTGGTACAATCGCGGCTGGAAAGGAGTCTCTCACGATGCATCCGCTCTGACAAATCAGTGGTCACATGTGGTAGGCACATACGATGCCGACAGCAATGTGGTTAAACTGTACGTCAATGGCACTGAGGTGGCATCCGGCAAGGAAAGGTCAGGACTTGTAAGCAATAATGTCCCTGTTATGATAGGTGCATGGCATAACAGTGTGACTGCGTGTAACGTTTTTAAAGGTGCCATCGACCAGGTAATGATATTCAACAGAGCACTATCTCCAGCCGAGGTCTCGGCACTGGCACTATATGATGAAGAAGGAAAATTTAACCACGCGCCTGTATTGGAACCAATTGGAGACAAGTTCATCGGTGTAAATGAGAAGTGGACATTTAAAATAACCGCAACTGATTTTGACCAAGACAACCTGACATATTCGGCTTATAATTTACCAACCGGCGCAACTCTTGATCCGCAAACCGGGGATTTCCAATGGACTCCCACAGAAAATCAGGTTGGACAGTATCCCGAAATAATCTTCACAGTCACCGATGACAGTAAAGGAAACTTGACAGATAGTGAGACTATAACCGTTACAGTTATAATTAATGGTCTAATGGGCCACTGGCCGATGGATGATGATATTGCCGGCGGACTTCCTGATAATAAAAAGGTGGTAGATACGAGTGGTAATGGTAATCACGGCACAGCACAGCGAGCCACGCATGTTTTACACACTCCAGGTGTAATAAATGGTGCTTTAGCCTTTAATGGAAGCAGCGACTACATTAATTGCGGTAATAAGAGCAACCTCGATGTAACCGGAAGTATCACCCTAATCGCCTGGATTAATCCGGCTTCACTTAATGGGACTATAATATCCAAAAGAACATATAACAACGGACCAGTGGTTCAATACCTGCTTGATACCGATGATCATAATAACCTCAGATTCCTTTGGTACAATCACGGCTGGAAAGGAGTCTCTCAAGATGCATCCACTCTGACAGATCAGTGGTCACATGTGGCAGGTACATACAACGCTGGCAGCAATGTGGTTAAACTGTACGTCAATGGCACTCAGGTGGCATCCGGCAAGGAAACGTCAGGGCTTGTAAGCAATAATGCCTCTGTTATCATAGGTGCATGGCATAACAGTGTGACTGCGTGTAACGTTTTTGAAGGTGCTATCGACCAGGTAATGATATTCAACAGAGCTTTATCGCAAAGGGAAATCAAAGCACTGTTGCCTTAGCGTATACGTAAGACGGCCTACATCAGGAGCCTGTTTTGTAGTTCACTGAAAGTAACTGCCGGCAATAAAACATAGCTTCGGATTGCGGTCTATACACAAGCTTTTATTCGCATTACAGGCCTTAAGTCACCATCGGTCAAATTCGCTGCAGCACTCTGACGAGCTGTTATCTTTGAAAAATCAACGGTGTATGAATTTCACTATGGATTTATACCAATTTTATTTATTGATTGCCGAATATCTGACCTTGTCATTCCTGCGAAAGCAGGAATCCAGGCCCTCACAGTTAGTATAATGTACAATTTGTTCGGCAATTTTTAACTATAATTGGTATCACAGCATACGTAACCGGTACGATTAGGCCAAGCTGAGGAGAGAACAAAATACACGCCGCTGTCAAACCGTCAACAACAAAAATCTCAAGCCGATCTTTGGGATAGTCCGTCTGCAGGACAGAGTCCAAACACAGCATAATAGTTCTCTTCATTGCGTATCGGAATGATGACAGAACACAATGGCATAATGGTACTACTCATTTTCAATCTATGTTTATTCTCAGTATAGAAGTCTTCCCTTAAGATGTTTTAACTTCTTAATTGTTTGTGGTCGAACAGGTTTTCGCTGTTGGATTAGTTTTTGCGTATTTTTGGTAATATTCCAGAAAGCTTCGATAACGATGGAAATATTTCCTCTCACCTTAATTAAAGTATAGCCTGACCAAAAAAAGGTACTCCCTATCACATACCGCCAGGGCAAATTCCTTATCGACACTCTGACCCTGTTTTCAAGTCTCTTGAGCCATAAATTATTGTAAGATAATCTCCCCGATGGCGATTTCTTATGCAATACTGTGACTTGGGGGAAATAAAATATTTTATAGCCGGCATCTATGATTCTAAACGACAGGTCCAGTTCTTCAAAGCCGAAAAAGAAGTCGGGTGGGTACGAACCGACCTCCTCATAGACTATTTTCCTTAAGGCATAACCGACCCCTATAAAATAACTGGCCTCAAATTCCTTATCAGGATCTAAAGATTTATCCTTGTGAGGAAATTCTTCTCTGATCGCTTCTCCTGTGAAATAGTTTAGGCTTTTGAAACTCAACAGGCCAACTTTTTTGTCCTTTGAGAACCTATCAACTATTTTCTCAACTGCGTGAACATCGGTTAATAAAGCATCGTCATCAATTGCTATTATTATGTCACCTTTGCAATTTCGTATAGCAATATTCTTACCTTCAACGCAGCCTTTGTTTTCAGAGACTTTAACATAACGAAGAAACGGCAGATTGTATTTTTCTTTTATTATGCTTTCGGTGGCGTCGGTTGAAGCATTGTCTACGACAACTACCTCAATGGGGCTGTAACGTTGTCTCAAAATAGAGTCCAAACAACTTTGTAATTCTTGACTTCTGCTATATGTTAGTATTGCAAAACTTACTAAGTGGTTCCGCATCATTATCTTCTGGTATTTGAGAAATAAATTTCTGTATTAGCTCCCGTTCAGTTGTGTCTTGACTTAGTCAAGGCCCTCTGGACGTGTAGATAATCAACGCTATTAATATAGATTAAATCTCACCCCATTGTCATGCAAATCAAGCCGAGAAGAGAGGACAACGCTTAGTTGTCCAAAGGAAAATATTAATGCCTCGAAATCCCAGCAAAAAAGATTGTTAAATAAAATGAAAAGGCAAAACTTTCATATAGTATGCTTTTTCCTTATATCTTCTCAATGAGATTTGCGTATTCTCGGACAACACTACTTGGATGAAACATAGTAGTATGCTCAAGGCCTTTCTTTGCAAATCCTTGTGCTTTCTGTGGGTCTCTCAGAAGATCGACGATAGCGCTCGCCATTGATTCTGGGCTTCCTACCGGAACTAATTGCCCAAGTTTTCCTCCCAGGAGTATCTCACTTGGACCATAGGGGCACTCGGTGGAAACTATGGGAACCCCGATACCTAGCGCTTCGATAAGGGCGTGGCCAGGGCCTTCCCATTTTGATGACAACACGAAAACAGCAGACTTGGACATGTACTTCCAAGGGTTCTTCACAAATCCCGGCATAGAAAGACTGCTCGAAATGTTCAGTTGCCGTGCCAGAGTCTCAAGCTCATTCCTTTTTTCCCCTTCCCCTAAAATTACCAGCCTGGAACAAATCCTCTTGCGGACAATGGCGAATGCTCTAAGCAGAGTTTCAAAATCTTTTTGTCTTGTCAAACGTCCGACCCCAAGAATAATCGGAGGCTGACCAGCCTGAAACCACGGATGTTTGACAGGTTCGTCGGCACATTTAAGGATGCACGGGTCAACTACAGGGTTACATATAAACCGAACCGATTGACTCCTATTAGTGACTGCTTTGGGAAGTCTTTTCGTAATATCTCTTGAAGGTACCACAAGAGCATCGGCGTGAGGATAAGTGAAATTCCAGATCAATCTTCGCAGTATTGAGGGTCGAGGCAGCCCCTGGACACTTACAATAACTTTGGTTGGGGCTCCTGACAAGCTACGTGCCAGAATCCCAACGGCACCAAGCAGCCCGGTTATTAAAACATCTGGTTTTTTACGATGGATGTATGCAGATAGTTTAGGCAATAGTTCTAAGGCAAGAAGAATATTCCACAACCGGTAAGAAGGAAGCCTGGGCCAAAGGTTTATAAGATGCTGAGCATTCAAATCCACGAGGCTGATTCCATCTTTCCGCTGGAAACTCGGCCACTCCTGATATGCCCGCAGCAGGTCAACTTGATATCCTTGTTCCACAAAGCCTTGGGCCAAAGTGAGCATGACTTTTTCCGTACCCACGTGCGCATAATAAGGAGCAAAGATCGCGATCTTTACCTGGGTTGACTTAGGCATTTTCCTCAATAAGCTCCATATAACTTCTTAGGCAGGTTTCTGGGCGAAAACTGTCCAACTTATGTTGTGATTTTTCCAATATTTGATTGGCTTGTTGAGGGTCCTTGAGTAAATTCGTGATTTTTTCTGCCATAGCTTTGTAATCGCACACAGACACCAATGCAGATTTTGGCAATATTTCACATGGACCGCTGGGACAATCGGTCGCGATCGCAGGCGTGCCCACGGCCAATGCCTCAATGAGTACATTTGGCATACCCTCGTATACGGAAGACAGGATGAATAAAGTGGCCCTGGTCATGTACTTATAAGGATTATCCATAAAGCCCGGCAAAGCAATATCCTCCGAGACGCCCAAATGTTTTGCCAGGTCTTCAAGCTCGCCGCGACGTTCTCCTTCGCCCAGAATTACGAGTCTGGCATCCATTCTTTTCCTTACCAGCGCAAAGGCACGCAGCAAAGTGGCAAAGTCTTTTTGGCCTGTCAACCGGCCTGCACCAAGAATAACCGGCCTTTGTTTGTCTGAAAACCATGGATGGTCAACCGCCTCGGCAGCTTTTTCTACGATATTATTATCAAGAACAGGGTTATAGATGACTATTATACGCTCGGCTGGTAGTTTGACCAGATTAGCCAAATCTTCAGCAGCACCCCTGGAGACCGCGACAATAGCATTTGCTTTAAGATAGGCACGTCGCATTAAGACAGGCAGTAGCTTGTCTTTGAGTTTACCGGAGTAGGCCAAAGCGCGGGAGGTGGCAAGCCGCTCAGTAACAATAATCTTGGTTGAGACACCTGCTAAGCTCTTTGCCCAGACAGCTACGACATTTATATAGTACTGGGCGGACACAAGGGTATTGGGTCTTTGCTGCTTCAAGTATTTAACCAGGCCGGGCAAGCTTGATAAAGCTCTGCCGGCGTTGAGGTCAACAACCCTTACGTCAGGGTGAATTTTGCCTAAGAAGGAACCTCCGGCTTTAACGGTAACGAGATCAACCCCACTGCCGGTCCCGGCCATCAGCTCGGTTAATTTCAAGACCGACCGTTCAAGCCCACCGTCACCTAAAGGAGGCAAAAAGAAGGCAATCTTTCTGTTCATGGTCTTCTATTAATCTGAATCTGCATCCAGAAGCTGCACATACTGTTTTATCGCTCTTACTGAGCGAAACCGCCCAATCCTTTTTTGCCCTTCTCTTACAAAGTGCATTGCAAGGTCTTTATCTCTCAATAATCTTAGTACCTCTCTCGCTAATGCTCGAAAATCTCCTACAGGAACCAGCGGACCGCCGGCACCATCCAATAGGATTTCCCTTGGTCCACTGAGACAGTCAGTAGAGACAACCGGAGTCCCCAAAGCCAGGGCCTCTATCAGCACATTTGGCAAACCTTCGTATAAAGATGAAAGTACAAACACGCTGGCCTTAGCCATATATTTATACGGATTGATTTGAAAACCTTGAAACGTTATGTCTTGTTCTAAGCCAAGCTGAACTGCTAAGAGCTCCAACTGTCGGTGCTCGCTGCCCTCACCTATTATCATTAATCTTGCAGGAATCTCCTTTCGTATAAGAACAAAAGCTCTCAACAATGTTCCAAAGTCCTTCTGGTGGGTTAATCTTCCAACACCTAAGATAACAGGCGGCTGACCGCTCGTAAACCACTTATGGTCAACTGGCTCTGCTCCCTTTTCAAGTATGCTGTCGTCAAAAGCCGGATTGTAGACAACGTGGATACGGTCCCGGGATATGCCGATGGTCTGTGCCAAATCGTTCGCAGCTCCCTCGGACACCGCTACTATGGCCTCTGCCCTTGGGTAGCTGCACCGTTTCAGGAAAGGAACGAGTCTGCTAAACCAGTGATTGTTTCCGGCAGTAGCTACTGAGGGCGTATTGCTTTCCCTTACGATAAGACGTGCATTCGAGCGTGATAAAATTTTTGCCCAGACGGCTAAAACACTTGACTGGAAAGAAATAATTGCTGCAGGCTGGCCTCTCCGCAAGTAAGATAAAAAGCTCGGCATAATTGATATGGCTAAGCGCAAGCGATCTGAGAAAAGACCACCGAGTCGAGGCGGCATTAATCTGGAGTTAAGTTTGACGATACGGGCGGAATCAGGTAACTGCTTGAAAAATACATCAGCGGCACTTGCAACTAATACATCAACATCAAAACCCCTTTCTATCAGGCCTCTGGAGAGATAAATAATGTTTCGCTCTACCCCGCCACGCTCAAGGGAAGGAATAAATATGCCTACTTTGGTCATTTACCTCTTCCTATTCAAATTCTGCCACAGCAAGCATCGATATTCCGGAAAAACCTTCGACATTATTTAAAGACCATGCTAATGGTGCACACAGGATTCTCTTCATAATAACCAAGATTCTTTCTATATTTACGGGATGTATTCAGTATTTTCTCTCATCTAACTTCATCTCTGAGTTTGCCTCTTGTGTCTTCAGAGTCCATATTCACAGAAGAAAGGTCCGAAAAAATCGCAATTCCATCCTAAACCTGCGCCTTCTTATTTTTGCATTTTATTATGTAACCTGCCACAAAGAGATTGGGCATAAGTCGTCCTAATACCCTCCACACGAATTTAGGTAGAAATCTTTTCGGAGTAATAAATGCTTGTAACTCTATTTCCAGGTCTGCTCGTCTTATCATCTCATGCAATGTGTAATAGTTAAACCAGTAAATATGTCCGTTCTTGGGTTTTGAAGTAGGAGGCACCCGTCCAAAAAGCATATAGAGACGATTCTTGAAATAATTGAAATTCGGAACACTCAGCACCAACGTATCTGCCACCCTGACACATTCTTTAAGCAACGACGCGGGATCATATAAGTGTTCGAGTAACTCAATGAGTGTTACTGTGGCAAAATCTTTATCATCATACGGTAAAGGAAGCTGGCCTGCGTCCAGTACGTATGCCTCCAACCCTCTGGCACGTGCTTTTTCAACTGCAACTGGTGATACATCGGTTACAATTATCTTATTAAACCCTCGCTTTTGAAGTTGGAGAGCAAAAGTCCCATCCCCGCCACCCATATCCAAAATAGGCTCCTCTAAAACCATATCTGAGGCAATATGGTGCCAGCGCTGGAACCACATATCTCGGTTCGACCATCTTACATTTTCAAATTTTTCAATATCTATTGTGATTTCTCCCCTTTATATCGTGGTTCACGAGAAAGGATTATTGTCAAGAGTTGCCTTAAGAAATGCTTTCATAATTTCCCGTTGAATTGACTTAATCAAGCTGTAATTAGAAAAATAGTCTTTGGTTAGAACATGCCATTTGCCGTCAGGGACCACCAATATTCTACATTTAAATTTAGGTTTCAACTTTGCAGCATCCTCGGACAGCTTGTCCTATTTTGCAGCGAACAGTTGACAGGATTTCTTTAATCATCCTCCTGTCATCTTCATTAAACCTGAACATGTCCGCAAATAAGATTCTAATTCCTATTCTCCGGATATACATGTATCTCAGCAAAAACACGAGAAGGCCGTTTAAGATGAATACTAACGACATTCCATATAGACCGTACACCGGCGTTATAATAATAGCGAAACAGGTAAAGACAATAAAACTTACGGCATAGACAATACAAAGATATCGTACTGCGTGCAAAGCAAGAAACAGCGGACGCATAGCAATGTTTAAACCCTGCAGACAGGAAACAAGAATCAGTATCTGGAAAATTGCTGCCGAGCTTGAGTATCGGCCGGAGAAGAGCAGATGGAAAGTTGGGCGAGCCAATGGAACTGCAATAAGTATGAGCAACACAGAAAGCCAGAGTGAGTATTTCGTACTCCTGTTAACTATCCTCTTAGTTAGCTGGATGTCACCTATTTCCTGTGGAATGAGAGTCAATAATATCCTTTCTATGGAAGCGAGAATAGCGATTGTATGAGAATAGGCTTTCTTAGCAAGGTTGAATATAGCAACACTTTCAGAACCCAATATAACCTGTGGTACCCATACTGCCACACCGTCTGTAAGGGCCTTAATCACAAATGAGCTCCCTACCCATCTTCCCCGTGAAATAAGGTTTTTCCAAAATTTTTCGTCCGCCTCTTCGGGAACCATCACGTAGTTTTGCATAATTCGCATATAACCGTGGAATGCATATAATATCGCTATCGCCGAAGAAAGCACATACGCAAGCATTATCCACTTCGGACCCAGCTCAAGCCAATACCCAAAAACAATCACTAAAACCAGGCATGATAAACTTTTGGATATGTTCATTAGAGAAGTTGATTTAAAGTTAAAATGGGAGTTAAACACGACTTTAAGTACGTTACTGATAGCCGTTATAATCACGAGACAGGAGGATATTAGAAGCAGCTCTCTAAATAGGCCGCCCCGAATATAAATTGCTGCCGATAAGATAAGCAGGAACAGGATAATTCCTATAACTATTTCCACCTTAGAGTAGCGAATTACGATTGCCTTCGCTTGTCCGAGGTGCCCGTTTCCCCTTTCCAATGAGATTTCTGCAACAACAAAGTCAAGTATACCAAAGCACAGAAAAATTTCCGCTATGTTAACAATGGATCGAGCTAATACTATCAGTCCGTAGTCACTTTTTCCGAGGATGCGGACAACAAGCACTAAGGTCAAAAGACTTAAAAAAGAATTAGCTGCACGGGCAAAGGTCATCACTGTAGCGTCTTCAGCAACTTTTCCGATCTTAGGATTCATAAAGCTAACCTGCTCTCGGCTTCAGAAGTTTTATTAGCTGGTATAAAAGTTTATCTTGGACCAAATTCGTTTTGCCATCTGAAATTTGTGGTGTTATGCGTTCTTGCCACAAGTCGGGATTTTTTGTGGCGATCGTAAATGAGTAACAACCGGCATTTTTGAAAGGCGTGACTGAGCAGTACAAAACTCTCATTCCCCTGTCTTCCAGATTCTTGATTACACCTAAGGGGGTAAAACGCCAGTAGTCGCCATAATCCGTTGACTGGTGCTGGTCTTGAGAATAAGGAACGACGAGGATCAGCACATCTTTTGCCAACCTCACCAGATTATCAAAGGCCTTATGCACATTAAATATGTGCTCGAGTGTAGTATGATTAAACACAACATCAAATGTTTCGCATAAGTTTTCAGGGAGGTCTTCTTCTATGTTCAAGTGAATCTCGTTTTCCATTCCGCCGCTGCCTCTACAACCGCCAACATTGGACATCCAGTACTCTGATGCATTGACGAAGTAGTTTCTATATGTACTTCCTTGTTTATCGTCATCTCTCCACGCGCTCACATTCAATATTTTACCATCAAAAAAATGAGCGAATTTTAGAAGCTCAGTATTTGACCACCTTCTGGGCAAATGAAACAATCGAGATTCACGACCTTGGGTCTTAAGAATGCCGGCAATAATCTCTCGTATTCTCTTCATATCTGACTGGTTGCCCCATTATATAGCCGGCTTTTAATGGTCTGATTACTGCTCCGGCCCGTTCCACCTCTGTGAAATCTTAAGCGTGTAAATCACATCTTCACGGCAGCACAAGTAAATAACCTTTGGTTCACCACATTTATTTTGCCAATTCAGACTGTCTTTCTGTCCAACCCGCGAGAATAAGAGGGTTTGTGCCTTGCAGAAGATGCATTAATTCGCCTGCTATTGAGTAACGCACAAATCTTTGCTGCTCTGTTTTCCCATGTGTTAAGTCGCACGTTCTGATAAGCCTGGTCAGCAATTCTCTTGGAGAGTTGTTTATTTGTTAGGGCCTTGTTTATTCCTTCTGCAAGTTTCCGGGGCGTGTCGGCCTCAACCAAAATCGCATTTCTTTCATTAAGAATCTCAGTAATGCCTGGGAGCCTGCTTGCAACTATTGGCTTCCTGCTTGCCATATACTCAAAAAGCTTTAACGGCGATGCGAAGATGTTTCTCTTCATTGTGGCCGAGAGAGGTAGAACCAGAACGTCGGCTGCTCTTTGAAAAATCATAACGTCCCGCGGCGTGCGATGCCCTACCACGAGGATATTATTTATATTTTTTTCTGATATATAATGCTTTAATGCTTCTATATCTTCTTGTCGTCCACCAACCAGAAATACTTTTTCTTTTAAGAAGGCGGCGGCCTCAGCAAGAGTATATACACCATTACGTTGGTATAGATGACCCGTATATACAACTATCTTTTGGTCGATATCGATACCCAGTTCTTTCTTTGCCTCAACCATAGGAAACTCAGCAAATAAAATTTGCGGACTTACAGCATCATGTAGAACGTATGTCCTCATTTCATCGAAGCCTCTTTCTACCAAGTGTCGCTTTAGAGTCTGCGAGATCGCGACAGTAAACTTGCACCTGCTCAAAGATAGCCTCTCAAAAATGCGAATCATTCTCGAAGGGGAATACGTATGGCACTCATAGACAGTCTGTTTGAAGAAACTTGCAAAAAAAGCAACCATAGGATCTCGGGTGAATACGAAA
>Ga0209636_10000271_pt1 | contig 46811 bp, 38 predicted proteins | sample DeeMarSWOR152_54_FD_187464 | JGI IMG/M metagenome (GOLD analysis project Ga0209636, IMG submission 187464) | Marine sediment microbial communities from White Oak River estuary, North Carolina - WOR-1-52-54 (SPAdes) (version 2) | ecosystem: Environmental > Aquatic > Marine > Intertidal zone >...
CATTTGGCTCTCCCGTGGCTGGGTCAACGAAGAAGTCTTCGGGCGGAACGTCTTGAGCAGCAACAGCTCCTGCCAAGGTTGCACCCAGCAGGGCCGCTCCAGCTAGTACAGCTCCAATTTTCCTTAATCTCATATTCTTTCCTCCTTATTTGGGTAGCTAGACACTCAGTCTTGTGACAAGATAGACACTTCTCACATCGAAATTCTGAGAATTTCGAACACTTCCCAAAAGGTACACATCCTTCTTGTGGAGATAGGCCTATATAAATCTTTCGCTTGATCTAACCTCAAATCTCTGCTAGAAAAAGGAAAAACCTTCTTTTTGGTAAGAAATCTTTATTGATCGTCTAATGTGGTTTCGTCAATTGACTATTTCCTCACGTAGTGTCTTTGAGAATAACCCCGTTTTATAGCCGTATTTTATGTATTTTAATATTAATTCCAACATATGTATTTGAAAAGTCATAGTTGTTCATACTCCCGAGTAACTGAACACTGTGCCTGATTTTTAAAAAAATTTAGAAAAGTAGAGCTTTAAGCTCTACAGTTTGGAAACTAACCGTTCTGCTGCTGCTCTTGTGGCATCCCTGTCTGCACCTGCCACCATGAGGACATCTTTTCCTGTGCCGTAGGGGTCGGTGTACAGTTTGAAGTCTCCTTCCAGCGAGGTGTACACCCAGTCTACTGGACTTCCATCGTCGGGCGGTATACCTAGATCCTCTAGTTCCTTGGAAAGTTGGTTGGCCACTGGCCCTCCTATTAAGATCAAGTTGAAGTTCTGCTTGTCTAAAGAATCGATCTCGATGTCTAACTTGACGAGCTCTGTTTCATCAATGTCCACCTGGATTACTCGGGTGTAGGTGCCTGCTGCTACTTCCATCACTGTCTGCCAGTCTAACCCATCGTTTCCAATGCCGTAGGGATCGGGGTCGCCATCTTGGTCATCATCCCAGGTTATATCGTTCATTTCAATGCGGAAGTAGTCCAAGGGGCCTGAAAATACGAATCGGGTGAGACACTCTGCCATTTCTACAATGTCACAGAGGGCAACGTTTAGTTCTACCATGATCTGACCAGGGCAGTGGTAGCCGATGAAGGTTTGGGCCAGCGTAAAGTAGACTACAGGATCTTCGATATCAGGATAGGGAGCAATTGAGTTGAGTGGGTACGTGCAGCCCCAAAGACTCACAGGCTGTGGTACAGGAAAGTCGCTGTCGTTTCTTCCTAGGGGAAGTAAGGGTCCGCTGCCATCTCTATCCAAGTCGTTGGCCTCCGGGAAATAAGGACCAGGGAAACCTGGAGTTACTGCATTCAGTCCGTAGTATTCGTTTCCAATGTGTCCGTCGTTGTTGTCCAGAAAGCCATTGCCGATGAAATTGCCAGGGGGAACAAGAGCGAGCCAGAGATTAAGACCTAACTGAGGCCACAATCCAGTTCCGGGGGGCTGGAAGATGTAAGCGTTAGTCCACCAGTTGAATGTATCCCATCCCGCCTCGTATGCATCCAGGAACAATGCATAGTTGTTGGGTTCTGTCACAAAGGGGACACAGCACAGGTGGTTGTAGAAGACGACCTTGTCCTGAAGTGTGTACACCTTGACTTCAATACCTGTGGTTCCATTGGCTCCAACGAATACTTTGACACCATCGAGGACAAACATGGGGACGCTGAACAGCCACCAGAAGTCGTCGGTGTCATCGTAGTATCCTTCGATCTGCAGATCACCCCACACATCGTTTTCTGCTCGGCCGACAATCCACTTGTTGTAGTAGTCTGGGATGCCGTCACCATCGTAGTCGTAGACCAAAAACGTTCCTGACCATCCCTGCTGCTGTAGATTTGGTGAGAATCCATGCTCCGGATCTAAGACCATCCAGAAGCTGTGAACATCGCCATCAGGATCGGTAACCTCAAACCACGCCTTGTTGTGGTCTACATCAACATCCTTTAGTAATACGGTGTAGTCTCCGTATTCTTCTGGCTGATCCTTGTACAAGTACTGCTCAAAGAAGTAGGTGGGGGTTCCTGTAACAACATATGGTGTTCCAGATAACTCTCCCACTTCACCTGTCCTCAAGTTAATATCTGCGACCGCTCCTGCATCCACCACCGTATACAGTGTCCCGAAGAACATGAACTTCGGCAGCGCTCCAATGATCACATACCATGGATCTGGCACGTAGTAGTAACGGAAATACTCGTAATCCAAATCCACAATGCGCTCGCCTCCAGGATAATTCCTCGTCTGAATGCACTCAATCATGGGGGGAACGTAAATGTTGTCAGCTCTGTAGATCAAGCTGGGAATGAGCATGTTGTTCAAATCCAGTGGCGGTGGCGGTGGGTTTCTCCATAAATCAACGTCTCCTCCTAAAAGATCTGCAAGGTAATCCTGCACTGTTGCTCCTGAGAAAGGGTCAAAGACTGATAAATTGTCAAACCTGAACTGGATTTCCTCGTGAGTCTCCCAGGGATCGTACACCCCGTCCTGGTCTCCCCAGAACCCGTGGTCGTAATCATCAAACCACCACAAACTGGTTAAGGTGTAGTTGATGGGTGGGTTAGGGGTAATTCCAGATGTGGGGGGAGAAAAGGGATTCTGGTCCCAGTTGTTGTATGGGTTGGCATCCGGCACATCCAGCACTGGATATCCCAGTCGCTCACCAATTAAAAGACCGTCTCCATTCCAGTCGTAAAGTGGAATGTCTTGGTGCAGTGTGGTGTATCTCTTCGGCGGCAGCTGCACCTCCTCTACTCGCACTGCCATAGTACCGATCTTGGCAGCCAACATGGAAGCAGAAACTACATCCATGGCAGCTGCTGAACTGCCCACTGCAATAATACATGCAGGTGATCCATCTGGGTTGATGAAAAACTCATTCGGTGGGGGGTAAACATCTGCTGCTACCATAGATAAGGTAGCACCTAGCAGGGCAGCACCTAGTAAAGCAGCTCCTATTTTTTTAAGCTTCATTTCTCTAATCCTCCTACCTTTTTTTGGATTTCGGGTCCCATCTGGTATGTTACTCTTTACTTGCATGAGCTACTATATAAGCTTTTCGGTATTAATAACCAAGAACGCTAATCAATAACGAATCAAAAGGAAAATTAATCGACAATTGCCTTAGGGGCGGCTGGCAATTGACTCAGAAATGAAGCTGTGCACCACTTCAGAAAGATCCATACCAATGTTCTGGATCTCCCGCATGGATAACGTTATACTCTCAGGCTCCTCAATGCTCATGGCTACAGGTGTTAATTTGATTACTGCCAAAAAGACATCTTCAATGTCCTCAAAAAGTAATTCAACTCCTATCAGTCCGGTCCAGTCTGGACCTTCAGTTTTCTGTGAATTCATCTTGTTGATGTAAGCCCCCGATGCATTCACTGACTCCATGACTGCCCCCCTCAATTTCTCTTCAGAATCTGCCCTCCCTTCAAAGACCATCTTCATCAAAACTCCTCCATAGTTCAACGTTTCATCAATAAAATCAGGGTCTAACCCTGGTTCTTCTTGAAACCTCTTACCTGTCTGCTGGATAGCAATACCCAATTTCGTGCTGAGTTTCCTGATAAAAGAGGAAATATCCCCAAATACTTCCAAAAGGTCCTTTCTCTCCAAGGTTACTGTCCCCTCATTCAAATCGATAGCTGTAGGGGTTAACCGCATGCACGAAACAGCATATAATCTAAAATCTCCCTTTACTCGCAATTGTAAAACACCTGAGTAATAGGTAGTTCCCTCATGCTGGTGCTGTGTGATCTCTTCAAAATGGGATTCTATAACATTAACACCTTGCTCAACTTCTTTCAACAGTTCCTGTAGTGAGTTCTCTACTGCAATTCTGCTATTACTCTGGGCCTCAACATAGAAGGTGCAGTCAATCATGGGCTGCATCTATCTCATAAATATATAAATGTTTGGAAGCTGTAGATTCGTCAATGATGTCAAAGTGTACCCCTCATTATTATGTCTTTTGCAGTAGTTAGATAAGTGCAAATGAGGTGGAGTCATCCAATGGTTACGCGTTTATCTCAATTTTGTTACACGTGTAACATGACAATCCTTAATGTGCATCACAGCAGAAATACTGTTCGAAAAATTCAATCCTTTGTTTTGATCTGACGTATTCGGATACCTGCATTATTTAAAAGATCCATCTTCAATTTGTTATCCATGTCATATTCTTTTTCGTAGACAATTCCCTCCACACCTGCGTTGATTAGAATTTTGACACAGCTCATACACGGAAAATGAGTAGTATAGATAACAGAACCCACGGTGGGTGTCCCATGGTATGCAGCCTGGATTATCGCGTTCTGCTCTGCATGAGTTCCTCTGCACAAGTGAGATTCTTCTAGCGATTTCGTATTTAATCGTAAACACGTCTCTTTAGTACAGTGAGGGATACCTCTCGGTGCTCCATTGTATCCTGTGGCTATGATATGTTTATCCTTGACCAGGACCGCCCCCACGTGCTGTTTGATACAAGTTGATCTCTCAGAAACGAGCTTGGCAATTTTCATGAAGTATGTATCAATGTCAATCCTGTCAGGGTTCATCTCTTCACCATTCGTACTACACTTAAAAACTTCTCGGTGCGTGGTGTGAAACCGGGGTAATTATATTGTCTTTTTAGGTAAATTATATATTTCAGACGCTACTCATAGATATAATTTGGTGAATATTCTTCAAAATGCAGAAATCTTCCACAAAAAACCAAATTGTTACATCTCTTAGAACCTTTTCCATGCCTTTCATGGAACCCTTTTCGAGTTGGGGGTTGATCAAATTTGTGTATTTTTTTGAGGAGAAAGGTAGGCTTCTCCTCATGGGGGTTTGGGCAGGCTGTATTATGTAGCACCACCACGTCAACTCTATCAATGAATAACCCCTATAACCTTTGAACCCATAACCCTTTTAAGTCTCCAAAGGAAAAATTCCCCATGAAGCTCCTTGCTTTGCATTCCGATTTTATCGAATATGAAATCACCAAGAAAACTTCCATGGCTGAAGAACTTCCAGATGAATTCAAAAAAGACAGAATGGAGGAAGTTCTGGCTGTTTTCACTACAGTGGAGTCTGTAGATGAAAAAAATCCGCACATCATAGAAGATGCAGCCTCCCACATTTCTGATATTGCTCAACAGGTTAAAACAGACCGAATCATGCTCTATCCCTATGCTCATCTATCCAGTGACCTCGCTTCCCCACAAAAAGCTGTTCCTATCCTAAAAGAAATTGAAAAGGAGTTGAAAACCAGAGGATACACGGTAAAACGGTCTCCCTTTGGGTATTACAAAGCATTTTCATTGAAATGTAAGGGCCACCCCCTTTCTGAACTCTCACGGTCTATACTACCCAGAACAGGAAGAGAAAGAAAAGAAGAGGAAGAAAAGGAGTCCAAATTTGTACGATTCATCTTGGTGAGCAAGGACGGCAAAGATTTCGAGATTACTCCTTCCACCTGGAAAAAGAATCCTCTCTGGAACGAACAGGGAACAGCCCTCTTGAAAATATTTGCCAGAAATGAATTAGAAGGTAACCCTCAAAAGAAGGAGAAACCAAAGCACATAGAGTACATGCAGCGGTTAGAACTGGTGGACTACACTCCTGAATCAGATGTGGGCAACATGAAGTGGTATCCCAATGGGTTGTTAATCAAAGATTTAATACTGGACTTTCAGGAGAACAACGTGGCTAGACCCTACGGCGCCTTCAAAATTCAAAATCCATTACTGTACCGGACAGATGTTCCTGAAATCAAAATGCTCATGGGAGAATTCCACGAGAGAGACTACAAAATAGAAAATGAGAACCTCGTATTACGGTTTGCTTCTGATCCTGGCGCATTCCCATACATGCAGAAGGTGACATTTTCCTACAAGAACATGCCTATCAGAGAGTACGAGGAAGCTATCTGTTTCAGAAAAGAACAAAAGGGTGAAGTCTCTGGGTTGAGGCGAGTGAGAAACTTTCTGATGACCGATGTCCACGCGTTCTGTCTGGATGAAGAACAAGCCAAAGAAGAGTTCTTGAAGCTTTCATTGCTGTGCAAGGAGTTGATGGATTCCATCATCAGTAAAAACCGATGGGTGTTAGGCTGGGAGGTGGTGGAGCAGTTTTACGAGGAGAACAAAGAATGGATGCTCAACCTGATTAAAACCATAGGTGTTCCCTCCCTGATCAAGATCATGAAAGAACGTTCTCACTACTACACTATGAAAAACGAGTACCAGAGCATTGAAGCAGATGGGGTCAATTCCCAGATATCTACGGTACAAATGGATTTTGTCAATGGAGAACGGTTCAACATCACCTACACGGGAGAGGATGGAAAGGTGTATCCCTGTGTGATACTGCACTGTTCCACCTTTGGAAGTGTAGAGAGAGCGGTCTGTTCCATACTAGAGAATGCAGCTGTAGACCAGAAAGAGGGGAGAAAACCCCAGATCCCTTTGTGGCTGGCTCCTGTACAGGTACGGTTGATCCCCATTTCTGAGAAGCATTTAAATTACTGTAATGAATTATTGAGTGAATTTAAAACAACCCGTGTGGATATAGATGATCGGAATGAAACACTATCCAGTAGAATACGGGATGCTGAAAGAACCTGGATTCCCTACATCTGTGTCGTAGGTGATAAGGAAAGAGAATCCGGCGTTTTATCTGTAAGGGTAAGAGGAGAAGGACAAAAATCTGTGGTTCCACAAGAACTCGCATCAAAAATCCGTGAAAAAGTTAAAGGAATGCCCTTCAGACCCCTGGCTTTACCAACCCTTCTGTCAAAGCATCCCACATTTAGGTGATTCCATGAAAAATGTGTCAGAAATTTTAGCTCTCAAGGAAAAGACGTTAGACGAAGTGGCAGAACTGGTTAAAATGACTCCCCGGGATGTACTCGGGCTACTCATAGAAAAAGAGCGCGCATCTACTGAGGTGATCACTCCTGCTGCAGACGTTGAATCAGCACAGGTGAGTAAAGCTCCCACAGATGAGCGCACTGACGATCAGTTGGCAAATTACTTTCTGAATAGGCTGGAGAAAGAATCCCTGTCAATTACTGCTTTGAACAACAAGTACAAGGTTCATGATGAGGAGCGGGTAGAAAGAATCCTGGAGAACATGTTGAGAGAAGGAAAGCTGACGAAACGGGAGAGCAGGAACAAAAAGGGAAGATTTGTATACGAAGCGGCAAAGAAATAAATGGTTACGTCTGGTCAGTTGATTAGTAACCTTCGGTAGAGATTTATAGATCTAACGCGTTTTATCACGGTAATATCAAGAAAGCCGGGATATGGGCTCTCCACTGAGAGGCCTCAGTGTTTGAGAAGGAGATTTATGGGGGCAATAGTTTTTTAAGCCTCTGGGGGATTTGCCCTCCCGGCACTATAAATAGGGGTTAGAAGTATATAAAGATAGTGGAAGAACCAGCCCAAGTGTTGGCGCTCACCCTCTTACCTGTGTCATATTCATGTTCTTTTATTTATAAAATTCTTGAGAATTGATAACAAATGAGATTATACATTTGTTGACGCCGTAATATCTGAAAACTTTGTGAAAAAGGACATATCTCAAAAAATAATTTACTTCATCTCAGTGGCCATATGGTTCTATCAGGATAACCTCTGCACTGATACTCTTTGAAAAGGAGAATGTCACGTCTTCAGAGGTTAATCTGTTACACGTGTAACACTTCAGACAGTCCCACACAGACAACAAGTACACAGGTTGACCCCTCCACGTAACCAGTGAACGCAACTTTTTTATAGAACCAATAAATGAGAACTATATGAAACCAATCTACCCTGTCCTCTTCATTTTTACTGCCACAATTTTGGTGGGTTTCACAATCTATCTTGGTCACACTGTACCAGGATTTGTGGCAGCTGGAATAATATGTGCTGTCCTTGTAGTTATAACAGTATACATCAAGTACTACCCCGGAATTGATGAAAAAGTCTCAAAGACAGGGTTAATCCAGCAGTACTTGCTCTCTAACTTTACCGTAGATCAATCCACCTTAAATTATCTCCAGAAGCTCTTGAAAGAAGACTACAACCTTACGGTGACTGTAGAACAGTTGAAATCTGCAATTGAAAAGGAGCAGACCAGAAGAGAGCTCGAACTGGAAAAAGAAGAGCTTCACGATTTCAGAAATAAGTTCTTCATCGGAAAACGTCCTGAAACCCTTGAAGAGTACATAAAGAAATTTGTGACAGTCTTCGGAAGGGGATCAGTGCGCAATGTGTACTACTTAAAAAAAGTTCTGGATGAAGGTAATATCCCCTATTCGGACAAAAAAGAGTTCACAGACAAAATTATCACCTTAAAGAACTTGATTGAAGAAGAAATTCAACAAAGGGGCGGACCCCCCAGAAAAGAGGTACATTTAACTGTTACCGTATGCCCCCAGTGTGGAAATGAATACCCTGATGGGTTACTATTCTGTCCCTTTTGTGAAGAGGAGACCACAAAAGTCTCAGAACCAGTGCACGAGATGTGCTGTCCTCACTGTAATAACCCTATGGTTAAATCCATTCTAAAGAGAAATGGGAAATTCGTCAAAGGATACCAGTGCAGGAATCTAAAGTGTCTGTATGAGATAACCGATGAGGAATCCCACAATACCTAGAGAGGCATAGGGAAGAGCGGGGGCTTCCTTTTGCCTGGTAGCTAAGAGTAATCCTGCTAACGCAAATAGAGAGGCGAAAAAAGCTTCCACTGCAGAGTAATTAAGATATGCTGACACAACCAACATGGATGGTAAAATAATATCTGCAGTACCCAAAACAAAGGTTTCTTCCTTGGTATCAAAAGTGAAGATCTGGGAGCCTCCCTTCTGGTAAACATCTTCTGCTATCACCTGCATGTGTTTGGTTTTTCTTACAGCAAAGACATCGTATGCAGATAACAACACCAAAAAGGCAATCACTGGTATAATAGAAAGAGATACTCCCAATAAAGCAGATATCCCCACTGCCAGAATGATGACACTGACCTTTTTGAACTGCTTTACTGTATACCGCAAGACGACACTAACTGCAGAGATGATTGCAGACATGTACATGTTGATGAAGGCAGATAAAATGAGGAACATAATCACAAATAACCCCACATACTCAGTGAAGTAGTAGAGAAGAAAACTCAACTTGAATTTGATGAGAATCAAAACGATGACAGTTGCAATTAAAACCAGTCCAAACAACAAAAAAGAGGTGGAGGGTTGATCTCCTGATTCTATTAAGACAACATCTTCACTCCAGAATTGGTGGGCCACCACCAGAGCCAGCACCTGGACCAGACAGTAGGTTGCAACCAAGTATAATCTGAACTTGTTCATGTACATCACGTTTAGGAGTGACTCTTCTGCGGTATATAAGAGTTGCTGTTCTGCGGGACTGTCCACTGTTGGCAGTTGTTACACGTGTAACAAATCGTCTTTTCATTATTTTATGAATCTTTGATTTTTGAAAAAATTTAATTTTGGCAACTCCTGTATCTCCACGTTAACTCTTGGAAGGTTACCTTTCTCTCTGAAGCTGGCACCCTCTGTGCTCTGTGTCCCCCTTACAAATCTCAAAAAGTGAGACTGATCTCAGAAAAATAGAAAATATATTATCAAATTCCTATTAAGATATTAATATTAGATAAAAACAGTTTTCATTAATAAATAGAATATATTATATTGATATGTGTACAAGAATAATATAAATAGATTGGTAGACTTCAATTCCTTGGTAAACCCTGGAATTGGAACATTGGACAGGGATTTCTGGGTAATCTGTGGTGATGGGGTGCCGGGAGATGATCCCGGAACACCAATATAAGTGTACTCATTTGATGTTGACACTGAATTTCGACGAGCCTCAATACTTTTTCTTTTTTTCTTTGTAATCACATGATCCTTAATGGGAGTAACCTGTTAACAACTCTGAGTGTGCCTTTGAGCTGATTCTGCATTCTCAAAAAGTGAGACTGGTTTCAATAAAGTAGATTTTAATTCTTAAAAAAATATAATATATAAAATCAAATTTCTATAAAAGCTCCTTTTTTTTATATTTATGGAATTTACTATATTCATTTTAGTTTAATATATTTTTATGAAAAAAGAAACGCTTAAATTAGGAATATATCAGGATTTTTCCTGTTCTATTCCTCTAGGAGATGGAGTACCTGGCGATGATCCTGGCACGCCCATATAACTCACAAAGCAGGCAATGGTCAACAGTGGACTTGGAAACACAAATAAATTCCTTTCTTTTTTATTCCTTTTTACATTTTTTATCAATAATTGATTTATTCCTTTCTTTTTTCAAGTAAGTGTTCTATTTCTCTTTCATACTCCTGATAGGGGAATATCCACCTTTGGTTCTCTATGTTAAAATTCTTCACACTGAAAGACTGCTTCACCATGTAGGGGGTATTATGTGTTTTCAGTTGATATGCCCGCACCCAGACATCATCCATGTCTTCAACAGCTGAGAGAAACCCCGGCATATTCCGTGCACTAGCCCAGGAGAGCATTATTCCCGTTTCTCCAGCCAGTGTGTACGCTTTGTATATTCTACACCCTCTTCCCAGGTTTACCATGGCCTGTAATGTCTTTGTGATGTCCTTTGTTTCCACAAACATGAGGAAAGAGAAACATTTATCCCGTGGATATGGGGCCACATTATAGTGTTTTCTTTCTGCAATGTCATATTCAATTAATTTTCGTATGCTGTACTTTATTTGATTTTTTTTCCAGGAACAATCATAAAAATCCTGTTCAAATTTGTGAATGAACTTCGTATCTACGCTTCTCACCTGGAGATATGCCATAATCTTCACGTCGAGCTGCCTCCAGGGTTTGATAATTTTCTTGAAGGGGTAGCTCATTTGAGGCAGCTCACACTCTGCAAAAAGGTTTTCATAGGAAAGGATTTCCTTACCAAAGAGGTTTGGGTTCTCCCCCATCCATCGATTCTGAGAGGAGTAGAAGTTGTAATCGATGATTCCTTCCTTTTTTAGGATGTTAAGCAAGTGTGCAACTTGCGTGTAATAGTTACACTGGAAATAAACAAAGAACCTGTCACCCTGGATGGCAGGAAAAATCCATCTCCAACATTTTATGGCCTGTATCAGGTTGAACACAAGATTGTAATCTGATGCATCAAATTCTATATCTGCATATATGTCAAAGAGCTCATTTTGTCCTACTGTATTCAAATTGATGTGGTAGTATGGGCCTCTCATGTACCCTCTTGTGTAGAGGTCTTTCTTCTTTTTTGAGATAGTTGTTGCACACTGGTAACCAGTAGCCTCTAACAATTCCCTTGAGGGGATATCTGGATCTCGTCCAAGGAGGGTTAACAAAACCTTCTCTTTACTAGAGAGGTCATCGATGGGAACCACCTTATATAATATTATGAAGAACTTAATAAAAAGCTTTGGAAGCGAAAGGTCACCCAATAGTTTGTGATTCTTAAATTGTTACACGTGTAACAATGTATGGGAAGTTGCGATTCATAGTGGAGTACATCTCTCGTTTATCATTTCGGAAGAGTTCTCATCTGAAATGAATGTCACACTCACTCCAAGAGATGAGATAAACCCAAAGAGTATATAAATAACATCGTGTAATAAAGTGCAGAACTGAAAGGAGGTGACTAAAATGAATAGGAGAAAGATGGTGATTGCAGAGGTCAGCGTGGTTATTGTAGTTCTCACTGTAGCTTTTGTTGCTTCCGGTTCTTTAGCAGCAAATACACCTTTGTACACAGTGAGAATGGAGCAGGCAAGCAGCAAGATGAATTTCTTGCCTACAGAAAGGAGTAACTTTGTATATACGACTGAAGAAGGATGCAACCTGAATTGTAATGCTCTGGGATGCTGTAATGGTGCAAAGCTCTTGGGTACAGATTATACATGTCATTTAACAATTCCTTGCGTCACATGCAACGGGGGTACATGCTCATATACATGCCCATATACATGCGGGAACACCTGTGATGATCCTACGTGCCCAGACACATGCCCATATACATGTGATGACTATACGTGTAACGAACCGACATGCGTTGGTGATACGTGCGAAGACCCCACATGCGGCACATGCGTACCCGGAGGCCCCACCTGTGTATACAATACATGCACCCCAACAAGATGTGCACGCTGTCCTCCTCACTAACCTTACTATCTTTTTTCTTTTTTTATCATTTATGTGCTCCAGTTTAAAATTACATTTAGGCAGTATGTCCACAAGGTTTATCTCCACCTATGTATGGAGGTAAAAGCATGGACAGAATTGATATCAAAACCACCGAAAGTGCACGCTTTGTACGAACCTTTCAAGAAATGATGACCTCTCTTTAAGTATTCAAAAAAATGTCATTGAAGATTGGCTCAATTGGGTTTTCTGTTCAAATAATGTAGTCCTGAATCTATTTGAGATTTTAGTTTCAAAAAAAGGAAAATAGTCCATTTTTCGAAAAATTGAATTATGAGACAGCCACATCAATTAAATTTGATAGCTCTAAAGATCAGGTTTCTGATACTGTAACCATCTCATCTTATGAACTATCTTTTTATCATGATTTGCAAGCAATAAAGGGAAATTCTCCAAAATGTTACACGTGTAACAATTTGGCACCACCTGTAGGCAACTCTGTTGGAGAGAAAGAGCTTTAAACTCAGTGGGATAGTACACATGATGAATGGAGTGAAAGCATTAGCAGAGGCTGTCAGAAGTTCAGAAGTAGCGTGCTTGACGGGTGCAGGTGTTTCAGTTCCCTCGGGGATACCGGATTTTCGGTCTGAAGATGGGTTGTGGAGGAAATACCCTCCTGAAGTGTATGGCTCTTATCAGCGGTTCACTGCAGATCCCTCATATTTCTGGGAAATGCACCTCGATATCATGGTTACACTGCAGAAGGCTGAACCGAACCCGGCTCACAAAGCGTTAGCAGCCCTAGAAAACCACGGCATACTAAAAGGTGTGATAACCCAGAATATTGATGGGCTGCACCAGAAGGCTGGTTCTCGAACCGTGTATGAACTGCATGGGACCAATGAGACGTGTTCCTGTTATATCTGCGGGAAAAAATATGACACGAACGTGATTGCTGAGAGATTGTTTTCATTTGAGAAAGATGAACTGGTTACCCTGATGCGCAAGGGGAAAGAAGTACCTACCTGTGAGTGTGGTGGGTGGATAAAACCAGATGTCATTTTATTTGGAGAGTTGATGCCGAGAAATGAGGTGATGGCTGCAGAAGAGCTGGCAGTATCCTGTGATGTATTACTGGTGGTGGGATCAAGTTTACAGGTGCAGCCTGCAGCATCAATTCCATTCATCACCAAGAGAAAGGGGGGAGAAGTAGCTATCATTAACAGGGAATCAGGCCCTCTGGATCAGATAGCAGATCATGTACTGCTGGGACACGCTGAGGAACTGCTCCCCAAACTTGTCGATGCATTAGGGTTTGAGTAATGATTTGACCTTTTCTGGAGGCAAGATACCGTATTCTGTTATGAACCCTTTAATACAATTAAGGGGAGTCCCATCGAAGTAGTAGTTTTTCACCTGGACATTTTTGTACTTTTTTTCATTTTTTAAGACTTCTTCTGGGTTTTTTTCTTCAATAGCAACCCTTTTTTTGGTGAATTTGTTGGTGGAACAGGCCACGTACGTGGGGAACGATGCAGCCAAGAACTTGGTGCCGATCTTGTTGATGACATAGTGGGGGGTGACAGCATCTGCTCCTACTAAAACGAGATCTGGATTGAACAAGGTGGCAGCAGTGTCCACGATAAAAGTTAAAGGTATACCCTTTGTGCTCAAGGTTTCAGCCAAGAGTCTCCCTTCGCAGTTTGGTCTGCTTTCAGTAACCACTATGTGAAACGGTATTTTCAGGTACGCGTTGATCAAGATCTTCTCCACAGTGGATGATCTGCTGTGGGTGAGCACGGTGGAACCTTCTCTGATCAAGGAGGTACCGTACTGGATAATTTTGATTTCTGCTTTCTTTAAAAATTGGAGTCGCTCTTTTACCGATTGGGTTACGAGGTTTTTTGCTTCTTCGAGGGTTTCTCCTTTTTCTGCATTTCTGAGGACATGGAGAAGTTCATTTTTGAGGGAGGCCATGCTCTTTTGAGATTGAACAAGGTGTAAACATTCTTTTTTCATAGTTGAGAGGAATTCTTCTTGCGATGGGTACTCCTTCTTTGCCAGCGTGTCCAGGTAGGTGAGAGCTTTCTCTGTTAAGACTGCAGCTCCAGAAAGGTTATCATCTTCAATGTCCATGTAAGTCTTTTCTCTTTGATGGTTATGAGGTTTTGGGTTGATGGTTGTTACATTAGAACCTTTTTCTTATCTTTTCGTAAGGCTATCATGTCTTACAGCAGACATTGTTGGGATTGTCAAATCTTTGGGTGTTTATCTCAACTTTGTTACACGTGTAACAAAAATTGGCTTTTATTTAATAATATTTTGATTTTCTGATATTTTGAGACATATAAGATTTTGAGCACCACACTTTTTGACAACCCCACATATTTGAATTTGGAGGTAGTGAAAAGAAATATTTATAAATGTGCCTGAATATTTCTCTATGGCAATTGAAGTGACAGTCAAAATGACATTAGGGGTTAATGTACCTTCCTGTGAAGAAGTTACGAGTATTGTCAGGAATAGAGACTCAATAATCAGATAACTTGATCTATGAAGAAAGAAGAGAAAAATGGGTGTCTGAAATGAGTACAGAAGATATAAGAGAGGTATTAAGAGATTTGAGAAACTTGTTTGACCAGGAAGAAATTCCAAGCAAAGATCTTGACATGTTTATCGATGAATTAAAAAGTCAAATAGTAAGAAACTACTTGCTAGCTTTGAGAAATCATTCACAACCAGAACAAGCTTTAAAAGATTCTTTTTTTTCCAGCAATTCACCATTTGCTCAATATTTATTTGGGAATTTGATTCCAGAAGGTGGTGGAGATTCTGGTTTCGTAGATTTCTTAGTCAAAGACCAATGGGGAGAGGTAAAACTTGAGATAAAACCACTATTTGAGGCTGAATTTGAGAAAAGTAAATCTGGAGAAATTTTCAAGAGAATAAAGAAAAAAAGGCTGAATTTGGAAGAACACAAGAATCAAATAAGAAAATACTTAGGTAGAAAAGGGGAATTCGTTGTACTTTGTAACTTGGAAGAATGGTATTTCTTCAGCAAGAATTTCTCTTTAGACAAAAATTGTAATTATTTTGCTAAAGCTTTTTTGGTTGAGTTATTCAAAGATTTTGAGCAAATTGGTGATTTTTGGCATTACTTGGACCGAAAAGAAGAGTTATCTGTCAAGGAGCCTCTGGATAAGAAGTTCTTCAATAGTTTAAAGAACTGGGTTGAGGAACTAAAACAAGTTATGTTCAACGTTGATGAAGAGAAGAAAACGAAACTGATCATTAAGTTAATTAACAAGTTCATTTTTATCCAGACTTTAGATTGTTTCTGGGTGATTCCAAAACAATATATTGAATCTAAATGGATGAGTATAGAAAGAGAATGGCAGGCAAAGAATAAACTGAGAATTCTTAGAAAATTTTTAGACGAAATAAATGAGTACTTCTATTACTTCTATGATACCGAACTTTTTAGAGATATAGAAAAAAATATTTTGGATTACATACAAGAATCCGATGAGAACATAGAACTTTTTTACAAAACCCTCAAGTTCATTCTTGGTGTAGATTATGGAACGGCTGCCACTGCATGGGAAAGAGGCATTACGCAGTACAACTTTAGAAAGATAGATGAAGACATTTTAGGAAAAGCATATGAAACATTTTTGGCCGAAGTAAGAAAGGAAGAAGGTATTTATTACACACCAAAATATATAACCCAGTACATCGTGGAAAGCACGGTAGGAGAAGTATACAACAACCTTCTTGAAGAAATAACCCAAGCTCTAGACATTGAGGATTTTGATCAAAGTAAGAAATTAATAGAGAAGTTTGTTTCAATTAAAGTGCTCGATCCTGCGTGTGGTTCTGGCTCCTTCTTGATCAAGGCTCTCAGGTTAATCTGGAACAATTATCAGAGCCTCCACCATCTCCTCCTACAAACTGGAAGAAAATACAATAAATTCAACGGTACTTTATTACGTTCGAAAAAAGATGAAGAGAACTCAAAAAGAATTACTGATCTAAAAAAGATATTAAATTTCAAGAACAAAAGAGATCTAATTTCTAAAATTATAATAAGACATATCCACGGTAATGATAAAGACAGTAATGCAGTAGAAGTTGCGAAAGTAAATATCTGGCTTGAAGCTATAAAATTAGCACCCTCTGAATTTCGATATGATAAATTACCGCGAGATGACAATCATATCCTGCCAGATTTAGAAATGAACCTATGTAATGGAAATTCTTTAGTGGGGTTACCCGAAGATGAAACAATTAAGTGTATAAACAAGAAGTATAAAGATGATTTAAAAAGGCTATTTGGATTACGAGATGAATATTTGGATAATTTAACAGAAGAAAAACCAATAAAAAAATTGAATGAAATAAAGACTAAATTAAAAAAAGAATTAGATGAAGATTTCACGGCATATCTTTCGAAAAAGAAGCTTTCTTTGGAAATACTCGAACAGACGACTCCCTTTTACTGGGCTGTAGATTTTTGGTATGTATTCTTTGACGAAACCTTACTGCCGCACCAAGAAAACCAGCAAGGATTTGATATTATTATTGGAAATCCGCCTTATGTTACCTTAGCTTTAGGAAAAAAACAGAAATTTTTCACTGATGAAGAACTGAAATACTTGAGAGAAGTGTACCCCACTTCATCAGAATATAAGGGGAATACCTACTCCCTGTTTATAGATAGATGTACGTCTCTCTGTAAAGAAAAAGGACTGCTAAGCTTCATCGTTCCAAACACTCTTTTACTCAACACTACTGCTCGGAGAATAAGAAAGAAAATACTCGACACCTTTGACATCACCTTATTACTGAATATAAAAACCAAAGTATTTGATTCTGCAGAAGTAGGAGGAAACCTCGTTTTTGTCTTTAGAAAAGGAAAAACAAAGGGTAACAAGGTGAACCTGGCAGAAGTGAAAACCATTCAGGATATAACCTCAAAGAGGTTTGACGTGAAGCCAATTGACCAAGATGAATATCTTCAATCAGATGATTTCAAGTTTTATACAGAAGTTGAGACACTGTATATTGTGAAAAAAATGCTGAAAAACAGTCGTAAATTAGGAGAAATCGTAGATTTCTATCAAGGTATTATTACAGGGAATAATAAGAAGTTTTTATCTCACGAAAAAATAAATGATATGTACAAGCCAATTTTGAGAGGAAGAGACATCGATAGGTTTGCATTGAATTTCAGTAATACGTATGTTCTCTTTGATAAAGAAAAACTCTGGAGCAATACTGATGAGCGATTCTTCCTTGCTGATGAAAAATTGATTAACAGGCAAACAGGAGATGCACTCATTGCAGCATATGATAGCTGTAAATACTATACATTGGACAGCACTCATGTACAAGTCTTGAAAGATGAAGGATTCTCGCTCAAGTACATACTAGGTATTTTCAACTCGAAATTAATGGATTTCTATTACAAAACAATAGTTCAAGAAGAAGATAGGCCGTTCGCACAAGTCAAGACGGTAACCCTCAAGAAAATACCTGTTAAGGATGTCCCTTTTAAACAACAAGAAGAGATCATTCACCTTGTAAACAAAATTATTAACCTTAAAAAGCTTCAAACCACGTTCAGAGACCTCTGGTATTCCTACTCAGAAAAATACAGAACCAATTGCAAACCTTTGAAAGAAATTTTAAAGGAAGATAAAAGAGCGCGACAAAAAGGTCAATTTGATAATGTGTGGACATCCGACTCAAGTGTCTATCCTGATGACAGTGAAGTGCTCAAAAAGGAATTTGCAGAATTTAAAGTCGTTGCTGAAGGGGATAAGAACCTACAAATCTATGGAATTGAGGATTCCGAAGAGGTGCTCGTATTAAAGGTTGCTGGGAGAACAAAGGAGTTCAGAGATATCATGTATTTAGAACTTCTTGCATTATTTGAATCCAGAGTCAAGATTTGTACGCTAGAGGATATTTTCTCTAAATCGACCATTTCCGTAATTCAACCTAATATCTGGGAGAATTCTGGAAATTTGATGAAAATTGTCACAGAGAAATTTGATGAATGGCTAGAAAAACACGATCTTGAAATTAAGGAGAACAATATAGTAAAGATAGATAATGAAATCCAGGAGATTGATAATTTAATAGATGCTCACGTTTTCAGACTTTATGGGTTAACACGGGAAGAAATTGAAATTGTCTTGGATTCTTTGGATGTGGCAGAAGGTATTAGAAACGATATAGCACAAATGATTGAGGGGTTAAAGTGAAAATAATTGGAAATTTTGGATCTCAAAGAATAGAATCACAAGAGGGCATAATATTTCATCAATCTGGTACACAAAAGGACAATTCACTGAAGTGTTTCACAAGATGTTACACGTGTAACAAAGTTGACATCTAATTGGAACTCCAATGAATGAAGAATACATCTTACTTTATACTTTCATGTCCCAACCATTTTGAATTGTTAGGGGCGATCCTTCTTTCTGTGAACAATCCAGGTTATGACCAGAATCACAACAATAGCGCAGCCGACTAAAGAGAGATTAAAGGGAGATAGATACACAAATCCTTCTGGTTCTTCGCCCTTTTGTTCCTTGTCCTCTTCTGGTTCTGTACTTTTTTCTGGTTCTTCCAGAGCTTCTTCTATTCTTTCTTCCTGTGCATAACCGGTCATGGGTACAAATGTAACATCAGTTACATGCTTTGTATATAATTCACCATTCCGCTTCTCTACCAATGTTAATGTCTGGTAGTACAATGGGTTCCCTAAGGGAAGTATTAATCGGCCACCATCTTTTAGTTGCTGGATCAAGGGGGGTGGTATGTGGTCAACTGCTGCAGTGATCATGATCACATCAAAGGGTTGGTATTCTTCCCATCCGAAATACCCATCTGCATTCTTCACAGTTACATTGGTGTACTCCAGGTCCTGTAAGGTGGCTTCTGCCCTTTGAGCTAATTCTGGAACAATTTCTATGGTGTATATGTGATCAACAATTTCTGCTAGAACTGCAGCTTGATACCCTGAACCAGTCCCTATTTCTAGCGCTTTTTCATTTCCCTGTAAATTTAAAGAGGAAGTCATTAAAGCTACCACATACGGTTGGGAAATGGTCTGTCCATACCCGATAGGTAAGGCGCAGTCACTGTATGCTTCATCTCGTAAATTTTCTGGGACAAATAAATGCCGAGGAACAGTTAACATGGATTCGAGGGTTTTGGTATCAGTGATGCCTCTGAACATGATCTGCTTTTCCACCATTTCTTCTCTTTTTTTGGAGTAATCATCACAGTATAGCTGTGGTAACAACAGGAGAACCAAAAGTGCAAGAAAAACTCTTCTCATGTATCTACAGTTGAAAAGAGATATAAAAAGATTTCTGATGATGGGGAGGTAGAATCTGACTAACCTAACGCCAAGCACCAAGAGTACAAGGGGTTCAGGGGGTAAAATTTTTGGGTGATTGTCTCATTTGTTACACGTGTAACATTACAGGATTGTCCTCAATTCATAGAGTGAAAGAGATGGTATAAAGTTGGCTGAATATGTGAGAAAATTGGTTCAATTGATGCTGTAAAATTTCCTACATGAGTACAAAACTTGTTCAATAGTGGGGTCTGAATCTGGTACACACACAAACAGTTAAATATCATGTGCAGTAATACATATCAGAGAAGGTGGTACTATGCAGATTTCAGAGAGAAGGAAGAAGATTCTGGATATTTTCAATGAAAAAGGTCCATTGAGCTACAAAGAGATCCTTGATGAAATGTCCGGAGCTGGAGAAGACATAGATATTCTCAGTGATTTGGATACATTAGTTTCTTTTAAATTCTTGCAACATGTAAAATCTCATAGAAAATCAGAACTTAAGTCTAAGACGCAGTTAGAACTGAGGCCGAGAACAATAACACAAATAAAAAATAACCCTCCAAAGATTCATTCCCGAATCAAAGAGATCGAACATGAAATTCCTCCTTGGCACCGAAAATTGGCTGTTTTAACTGTTCTCAACAGCAGAAAGATGGAGCCAAACGAAATCTTTGAAACAGTACGTGATCAGTATCCTCAGGCGAGATGGTCTCGTCCATTGGTTAAAGCGTCGTTGAAGATCTTAGAAGAAAGTAAGCATATATCTGCAGAGAAACGAAAAGAAACTGAGTGGTATACTCTTACTTCAAGTGGTACATCGCTTCTCGAAAATTCTCCATTTCAACAATTTCTCACTCTCGGAGAACTCAAAGATGAGTTTACCGCTGAATTCAGAGCATTTGAAATTCTAAATCTAGTGAAAGACAATAATGGGGCAGGTATATCTTCTGGAAGAATTACCCGCCATTTTCAATCCAAATATGGAATAAGGGGGAATAAAAGAAAAGCAATCAGAAATACTCTTAAGAATATGGTCTTTTCAGAGTTATTGAGGGTTACGGAGGGAACAGAAAAGAGAGGCGGACATGTGTACCATCTGGGAAAAACTGCAGAACGTTTGCTTCTGGGAGGAAATCAGATGAATATAAAGGATAACCACAGTATTCAAGACTTCAAAGAGACGGTCGAGCAGTTCTTTAGAGAGTATGAAATTTTTGACATCAAAAGAGATGACAAATCGTCTATTGAACAAACATTAGATGATCTGGAGCAGTGCAAACTCGATTTATCATTACGGTTACCTGAAGAGTGGGCAGCCCATATTGTGTTCTTAACAGATCACCTTCGACATGTGAAAGCAGACACCTGGGAAGGAAGGGCTTTCCAATGTATTAGTGCATGCATTTTATCTCGATTGTTACCTCCAGAGGTATCTGTTCACATTCTTAAGGACTATCCTCCACCAGACACACCTCCAGAAGAGCTACATCATTTCTATATTGGAATTGCCCGAGAATACTACTTCAATTTAACGGAAGCGTATTTTGATCTCAAAGAATATGAAAAAGCTTTCCAATCATTTAATTATCTGGAACTTTTGTCCTGGAAATCCTTTGACTTTTTCATTTTAAAAGGAAGAATAAGGATGTTGCAGTGCGATATGCGTAAAACGAGTGATGCGCGTGAGGTTCTGGATGCATTCAAAAATGCTCTTAAAATGTCAAAAGGAAAAGAGAGAGTCATTGCCCTGTTTTACATGGGGTTAGCACAATACCGAAGAGGAGATTTCAAGATGGTGGAAAAGGTGAAACCCACAACACCTGAGCAAGAAGAAAGGTACAAGGAACTGGAGAAAAGGATGAAACCCAAGACACATGAGGAAGAATGGGAACGGAAAGGAGCGAAAGAAATATGGGAGTCGTGCCTGAAAATGCCGCGTACTGTTGACCAGGAAATTGTTGTGCGTCATAATTTGGCTAATGTATACAGGATGCTAGGGGATCTAGAAAAAGCACGGGAGAACTATGAACGCATCATTGTTCTGGCAGATAATGACCCTGAAAAGGAAGAATTTAAAGTTAAATCCCTTATTGGGTTAGCAAACGTCTTGATTGACCAGTGTTCATGGGATAAAGCAGAAGAGAAATTGAAAGAGACAATCCAGGAGTGTACAGAAAAATTCCCGCCAGTGGCAGCTTTTGCCGAGATGAATTTAGGTGTCCTTTTAGGGAGAAAAGGGAAATATGAAGAAGCACTTGCATGTTATAAAGAAGCACTACATTTCGTGAATAAAAAAGATAACCCTCGAGAGTACGGTACAATCTTCATCAATAGAGGAGATGCATTCCGGCACTTAAAGAGGATGGATGAAGCAATGGCTGCATTCAAGGAAGCTGAGACTGCGATAGGCACAAAGAACACGATCCCTCTCCTCGCTCTGGAGCTGAGTAAGGCAGACTTATTCATCGATATGGGAGACCTTGAAGAGGGCTGGAGATTATCTCGATCCGTTCTGCAGGAAGCATGGCTTGACAACAAACGACTAGAAGCTGAGGCCAAAAGAATTCAGGGCACAGTTCTCTTTCGTAAGAATGAATTCTATAGAGCCAGAAAGAGCTTGGAAGAAAGTGAAAAAATCTTTGGTAACCTTGGTCTGCAGTACGAATTACTCGATGTGTACGCATTACTGGAAGCGTGCTGTCAGCACTTGAAGTACGAGGAGCAAGAAGTCTATAGAGGAAAAAGAGAGGATTTACTCAAGAGAATTGGATTATCTGAATAATACTTCATTGATTTTTCTCCTTTTTTTCTAAATATTCTATCAAATAATCAGAGATTATGGAGATTTTCTGCTGTTCATTCTTATTTTCGACGATTTCTACAGCTTTTTTTGCAATTTCATCCTTAATTTCGTTCTTTTTAAGAGAACGATAGGTAAATTCACCTAAAAACTGTACAGTGATTATGATGATAATGGGCGTGTATCCTAGAACTAATTCTGGATGGACAGCTCTCATCTCTCGTAGAAACTCTGCTTCCTTCCCGGGCTCCAACTCCTTGATTTCTTGGATAGTTAAATCAAACAAAAAATCAAAATATTCCTCTTCTTCAGGGAACTCTTTCTTCACGATTTCTCGTGATATTACCTTTGCCTGTTGAATAACCTGCTCGTCCATACAGGTTAGTGGTAGCACCATAATAAAAAGGTTGGCAAAGGAGGAGGTTGTTAAGTTATTGGGAGATAATTTGTTACACGTGTTACATGAAAATTAGTTTTACACATTAATTGACAAGATACAAATATATATGAAATTTACGAATATCGCACATATTAATCGTTAGCTGCCTCTCAAAACTACGTTTATTAATATATATAAAACTGGGACAAGAACAGTGGTGAAAAGTCTGATTAACTCACCAATATTGAATGTGATTGCTGTTACACCCCATACTGGTATAAGAACAGCGGCGAGAAACCAGATTGATCCACTAACTTCGAAGGGCCATATCCGCATTTTGTGTGCCCGTTCATAGAGTCTTGAACCTGCATTAATTCCTTCCATTATTTCATCACGTATTTCCTGAAAGTCCGAATCTATATTTCCGTTTAAAATAATCAGAAAATCAGATTTTTGTGTTTTCATTGCGTTATGAATAGGCCGGAGAGGATAAAAAAAGAAAAACATGGCAAAAAGATGTATAATGGAAAGCCAAAATACAAAGATAAGTTTAACCCCTCACCATGGGGCAGTCTATAAAATGTTACAACAACTATAAAGAAAATGAAGAGAGTGTAGTCAAGGGTAATGCAGAAATCTCCAACAGGTTTTAACCCTCCACATCTGTCTGGGTGTAAAGGTCTCACCTGAAAATCAAAAGTATTGTGCAGCTTTCGTAGAAAAAGGATTAATACAACACTTTTGTTTTATCTTTTTCTCCACTTCTCTTAATTGCCTGTTGTATTCCCTCATCGGTCTTTTCATTTTGGTCTTACTGATTAAGACCTTATTATTCCAAAGACCAGCGAACATGCTGGGACCTACCTTTATAATTTGATTTATGAGGATTATTCCACAAATACCTAAAATAAAAAAGATATAAAAGCATCTGTCTTTGAGGAGAGGTATTGTAGCGGGTTCTACTGACGATTTAAAGGGCAGATCTATCTTTGTGAGAGTTCCGTGGTGCAGTGATGTCAAAATGAACATGATATTACAGCCAATCCAAAAATAAATCACTTTGTACCCAAACTTTCCGAAAAGCATTTTGGTTACAGGATCTTCACATGATTTTATTTTTGTAACAGGTTCCACATTACCACATCTCTATATTTCATGAATCATTTATAAGGTTATTGATTTCATTTGCTGTGTGAGCATCCAGGAAGATCCAATTAGATTATGTAAAATGGTAAACTTCAGAAAGATCTAATTAGGTGAGATTGAAATGTCATTACCACGATTCAAGAGGTACTATAGTGCCTTGAAATCAAATGGATCTGGAATTGCATGCCTTTAATTTGTGAGAATTCACTTTATTCTGTCTTAAATTGACTTCATTTTCGTTCTATCCCTTTGAAATAGATATTGTTACCCTCCGATAGGTGAATTCCTCCTGCAGATATTGACACAACCTACAAGAGAACCGAAGAGCAGACAACTTGTTCACAGAAATCAAAAAGAACCCATTACTCACCTGTAAAAGGAACATCATATGAAATGTGGTTCCATGAATTCATTTCCGACCCAGAACCAAAATGGGACTTTAAATGTGGATCTTCCTCGTTTTTACAAGATGGTTTTTGTCCTTTCTTAGAATATATTATTTCAGTGCAGAGCTACATATTTCCCGTAGTTTTTGGTCTTATTATCTGTTGAATTCTATTTCATGTATTTTTCCAAGAATGATTTGAAGGGTTCTTTCAATTCTTTTATTTTTTGTGATATATCTTTTCCAGACAGCTCAATTATGTATAAGATACAGTTGATGAAATTTCCTAACTGGCTATAGGGGGCTGTGATATACTCTGGAACTTCTTGGTTGGTTATGGCTTTCCAATAGGTATCAAATTGTTCTTCACCAATGGTTTGTCTTGTGCGTTGGAGGCTTTTGACAACAACTTCTGCATCGAGAGGACCCAATTGTAGAAAGGTTGTTAATGAATCGATATAGTTTTCCACAGCTTCTTTATATTTTCCTTGTGTTTCATGAATCATGCCCAAGCGATGAAGTGATCGAGCTATTCCTTGTTTATCTTTTAGACTTTGTGCAATTTCCAGTGATTCTCTATACAGTTTTTCAGCTTCTTCGTACGCTCCTCGTAACTGATGAATTATACCCAGCTGGTGAAGTGACGCAGCTATTCCTTCTTTATCTTTTAGACTTTGTGCAATTTCCAGTGATTCTCTATACAGTTTTTCAGCTTTTTTATATTCTCCCCATTCTTCATGGATTATGCCTAAGTGATGAAGTGATCGAGCTATTCCTTGTTTATCTTTCAGACTTTGTGCAATTTCCAGTGATTCTCTATACAGTTTTTCAGCTTCTTCGTACGCTCCTCGTAACTGATGAATCATGCCTAAGTGATGAAGTGATCGAGCTATTCCTTCTTTATCTTTTAGACTTTGTGCAATTTCCAGTGATTCTCTATACAGTTTTTCAGCTAATTCATACGCTCCAAAAGACTGAGAAACTATTCCCAACCCATGCAATCCAGCAGCTTTTATCTTACCATCTGTGGTCTTCACCGTTTTTTTCAACAACACTTTCAATGCTCCCCAGTAACCCCATCTATTAAATGGCTCAACTAATCCAGTTGCCAACTCCCCAGCTTTTTCGTACTGCCCAGATTCAAACAAATGATAATGAAACTCCAAAATATCAGGTAAATCCCCCTTTCCCCTAAAAAATAACGTCTCATAATACTTTACAGCCTCTGCATGTGCTTCTACCTTTTCATCATCAGATAACAACGCATACACATACGCCTTGACCCCTTGATGCATGAAGAAGTGTTCATGCTCAACTTTTACCAACGAGTAGTGCACCAGCTTCTCCACTACCTCACCAGATACATCCAGCACATCAAAAATACTCCTATCCACCTTTAATCGGAATACAGATACCTTCTTTAACACTGTGTGCTCCTCCTCTGTCAACAATTTCACCAATTTGTGTAACATCCATTCACCAATTTTTTCCCTTAAAGGCGTTACATCTTTTAATAACCCTTCAACTGACCTCGTTTTTGCCAATTTTACAAAGAACTCTAAAAATTGCGGATTTCCACCAATCTTTTTATAAATCCTCATTCTCATTACCTGATCTTCAACTTTCAACCTTTCTAATAACTGCATTGTATCCTGAAGACTCAATTCTTTCAGATCCACATACCCCATTAACCCTCCCGCTTTCTTATCTCTAAAGGTGAATGGATACCGTGACGTGATGATAATTTTACTGGAATGATCACCAGATAAGAAAGCCCGCAAGAACGCTTCCACACCTTTATCTGCAATTTTTTCATCCTTGAGTAATGGTTCAAGATTGTCTAAAACAATCAAGTATCTACCTTTTAAACAGTCGTTCAACTTCTCAAGCTTTACGTTCAGGTCAATCTTTCCTATAACTTCATGAAGTCTTTCATCGCCATTTTCCATCAGAAATTGATCTAAGAACCCCAACATCTCTTCTACTCCCATTTCAGGGCCTACTATCTTTTTGACAAAGACACCAGAAAATTCATTTTTGTGCTTTTTCACAAATTTTGAAGCTAATGCAGTTTTGCCAATGCCACCAATTCCTGTAATTACTACTAATTTCAAGTTTTCCTCAAGCAAGGCCTTCTCCTTGTCCCCTCCCTTATGGTAACCCCTAACATTTTTTTCTTTCATTTCTACCATTTTCTAATATTTCTCATTGAGGATACCATTTTCTCATAATTGGAAATCTATTTCTCAGGAACAGCCATTTTATTGGATTTATTACTGAAACCCTAAATTATTAGAGAATTCAAATCTTTTGGGTACTTCGTTAATGATTTACCACCTTCTTTGGTCACTAATACTGTATCTGAATGCCTGAACCCACCAAATCCTGGCATGTATACACCAGGTTCGTTACTGAGTGTCATGCCACTCTTTAATACTGTCTCATCTCCTTCTTCAATCCAGGGAGGCTCATGACCCTGCAACCCAATACCGTGACCCATTCGGTGTCTCAAATACTTCTCGTACCCCTTCTCGCGGATAACGTTCAAACACACTTCATTGACATCACAGCATTTCTCACCTTCTTTTACTGCTTCACCACCCGTTCTCTGAGCTTCTGCCATGACCTCAAACGCATCCTTTTGCTTCTCTGAAGGCGAACCCACAAAAGCAGTCCTCTCACTTTCAGCGTGATACCCGCCAACGGCAGCTCCAAAACTCAAGATAATGGACTCCCCCTTCTTGATCTTTTTACTGGAAGGCAGCGCATGGGGTAGTGCACCATTTTCTCCAGAGCACACCAACCCGCCAGATAATCCACCCTGCACGGGAACGATCTCTTCCAGCTCCTCCAGCATCCTCTCTGATACATCCATTCTAGTCCGCTCATTGATTTCAAACTCAGTAATACCCTCTTTGGTGTGGTAAACTGCCCTTTCTACTGCATAATCAGCATATTCAGCAGCTTTTGAAATGAGAGCAATCTCTTCTGCTTCTTTGATTTGTCTCATGTCAGATATCACACTGGTACGGTAGACATCTAAATCTGATAAAACTTCATAGGAAGATAAAGAAATACTGTTCTCGACACCAACTGTGGTGAGGGATCGGCGCTCCAACTGGGACTTGACCCATTCGATCCGGCTAACCTTCCCAGGATAGTCAAAATAGAATTCCACTTCTGCATAGTCAGGAACACGATCAATCTCCAGCAAAGGAATTAACAGCAGTGGACTACCCTCACTAGGAATTGCCCCTGCCAAAGGTCTCTCTGTCTGGAGATGGAAGAATCCAGTAGCGTAAGCTATGTTTGCTGGATTAAACAGTAAGAGGACATCCAGTTCCTCTGCATGCAAGTATTCCTGAATCTGGTACAACTTCTTCTGGAAAAAATCATCTTTCAATTTCATACACCACACAAGGATGATCATCATATATAGGTTGTGGTTGTTAGGTTACTAAGTATACAGACTGTACCACGGAATAATGCACCACCATAAACCCATCAATTGAGCTCTCATCTTCAAGATTGTCACTTCCAGGTGCTCAAGAGTGTCTCACATATTTTTCAGAGCCAGCAAAAGGTAACACCGAGATGTTACATGTGTAACAGAATACAACATTTAGTGAATTCTCATCTTCAACTTTCAGGACTGTCAAACCTTCGGGGGATGGAACTATCCAAATTCAATAACTTTTCCTTTTATAGAAATCTAAGTTAGTAAATGATAAGATACACAAAATGTTACACGTGTAACACATTGACCTCCAAAGACTTGACAACCGCCAACTTCCCAAAATTTTATAAAGGTTCACCCCCACCACAACAAGAGCGGCCGTAGTCTAGTGGTAGGACTCAAGCCCCCCAAGCTTGCGACGCGGGTTCGAATCCCGCCGGTCGCATGATAACCCTAGGTTGTATTCTTCCTTTTTCTGTCTTTTCTCTTTATTTCTTTAGTTTTTGTTTTTGAATTTGAAATACCAGCATTCACCTAGTGTTTGCCTTGCACTTCTCCCCGTTTCAGATGCGATAACAACAGCAGTGATTCCACCTTCTTCATAACGTTTTCTTGCAGCTTCCAACACTTTTTGGTGCAAAATGAGATCACTAAAAAGTAGTCAAGGAATTAGAAAAGAAGAATTACAGATACTTACTTGATAAAGAATATCTACAAAAAGACAATCAACAATTAAAGGAAGGATTGCAGAAACTGAAGAATAATTAATCAACAGAAAATTCGAGATATTTTGAGAAAGATGGTGCATTTGCACTGCCTTAATTCTCTTCTCAATCTTGAACGAGAAATCCCATGCAGATTTTAGAGCCGATATCATCAAGATACCGGATGTTATAAAACGATTTTCTCTGAAAAACAAAAAATAAAATAGAAATTCAAATGAAACCCAATTCCGGGAAAGCTTCCTTACTTTACCTGCAACATGTACAGGCACGGATGCTTCGGACTTACTTCTTCAAGTTCTTCGAGTTCAAATTCCATTTTTAATCACCTCTATTCGTTTTGTGTTTTTTAGAGTACGCCCTTACCAAACAATGCACAAATAATATGTTATTTTGCTTGTCAGATGATAACTACAGGCGCATGATAGTCTAGAGGATTTTGCCCCAGAGACAAATCCTACACTCTTTTCTTTCTTGGTGGTATTCTTTTTAAGGTTTTGGTTTGACCTATTCTGTGCAAACCTCAACTTTTCCCAGAGGATGTCTTTTATCATTTCTTCTTTTATCATTTTTTTTGAGATGGGTTCAGTAACCTATATAAATCTTCAATGACACTTTATTTTATGACAAGATGTGGGTACCCTGTATTGAAGGAGGATATCTTTTTTGCAAAGATACAATCTCCTTCAGGCATGCAGATCAAAATCTGCAATACTACTACAGAAAAAGACTTCAGACCAAATCCTGCTACTGTTGTCTTACTTGACATGTGTGTGGGTACTCACAGTGTGGATGAGATCATTGATATTCTTTCTGAACAGTGTGGTGAGCCCAGAGAAGAATTAACTGGAGAGGTAGAGAAGATTTTAGAATTACTGCAGGAAAAGAATATCATAACTTTCAAATCAACCCCTCTCGCGAAACGTATTCCAGCAGCAAAAAAAGTCAACGTGAGGTATCCTATTGAATTCGCTCAAGTTGAAGTCACCAATAGATGTAACCTTTCCTGTGTGCACTGTGCAAACGATTCTGGAGACCCGTTACCAGATGAACTAACTACCCAAGAAATTTTTTCTTTAATTGATACCTTGAGCTCTATGGGTGTACGCAAAATCCTTTTGACTGGCGGAGAGCCACTACTGAACCCAGACATCTTCAAAATTGCAGAACATGCTCGAAAGTCTCCCATGCACGTGATTGTGTTCACCAATGCGACATTAATTACAGAGAAACACATCAAAAAATTCAAGAAAGCAGGTGTCAACCGGTTTGGTACCAGTATTGACAGCATGGATGAGGATGTCCATGACACATTCAGAGGGCAAAAGGGTGCCCTAAAACGAGCGTTACATGGTATCACGTTACTACAGAAGGCTGGATTTCCTATTGAGGTTAACGTGTCCATAGCTCAAATAAACAAGGATCATCTTGTGGATATTCTCAAATACTTCAAAGAGCTGAATTTGACAAATTATAAGATTGCAGCAGTACGATTCTCTGGGAGAGGTATAGAAAGTGTGGTGGTTTCTCCAGAAGAGTTTTATCAGGTCCTTGTGGACCAGTTCACCTACTTTAAGGAGGAATTTCCTGAAGAAATCCCTCACGTTTATCCAGGAGAGGAGGAAGGATGCGGCATAGCCAGGGATATAATTCTTATTAAAGCAGATGGAACCATCCTCCCGTGCCCCGGCGCCACCATGGACATGGCTGTGGGAACCATCAGAGATGTGAACCTTGAAGAGTTCTGGGATAACAATGAAACACTTGAAATGCTCAGAAACATCAGAATAGGAAAGGACAGCACCTGTGCAGAGTGCAGATTTCTTGCTTTCTGTGAAGGGTGTGTAGCGAATGCTTTCCTTCGCGAAAGGAGATTCCGTTGTTATGATCCATATACCTGTGCACACTACAGAGCATATGAAAAAGTATTCGGAACTGCAACGTGACAACTCATCAAAAAAGTATTTTTTTAATGAATACCAGAAAATTATTTGTGAAACAAGTGGCAAAAGACAAAAATAACCTTTTATAATCTATCTAAGCGAGTTCTATTCCACAATACCTCACTGCAGAGAATCAATTTTTCTAATCTTCAGATATCAAAATTCCAGGTGTATTAATAAAAGGAAATTCTGTTACACGTGTAACAAAATGAGACAAACAAAAAGATTTGATACCCTGAGACCCCAAACCTATTTATAACTAATTGAAAAGAAGCTGCATGAAAAAAGCATTTGACCAGTTACAGGAAGAGTTCATCAGTGAGTGTCTGAAAAGACGCCCTCAAGATTCCTCTTTTTTAGGATTCACTGAATATGATACAGAAATGCCTTCAGGAAAGTTAAGCGATCGCCAGCAAGAGATAGAGCAAAACAAGGATTTTCTCGAGAGATTTCAGGATATTGATGAACAAAAACTGGATTTTGACCGGAAAATCTCCCTAAAAATAGCTATCCACAAACTGAATATCTGGCTCTTTGTGGATGAAACGCTGCAGCATTACCTAATGGATCCTAATGCTGCAAATGAAGTATCGTCTGCTCTAAGCCACCTGTTCATACGATCAGGGCCTGAACGGTTCTATCCCTTACTGGCTAGACTGAAAAAAACGCCTCAGTACATAGAAGAGTTCAAATCCAGGGTTGTGAACCCCACCCAACTGTGGACACAGATGGCAATAGAAGGAGCAGAAGGGCTGCTCAGGTTTCTTCCTGTTATTGTTTCTGCATCGCAGAAGGAGGCACCACACATTGCAGAAGAAATTGAAAATGCTGCCAAAACTGTGGAGAAGTATTTCTTGAGCTACATTGAGTTTTTAACCCAGGTTTTGCCCACAGCACATACACCCTGGGCTATGGGCAGAGAAAACTTCGAAACCCTATTAAAGTTGAGAAAGCTGCCTTACACAGGGGATGAAATTCTCGCTTTAGGAAAAAAGTGGATGAATCAAGAAAAAGAGAACATAAGAAAACTGGCAGAGTTGATTATCCCTGGAAAATCAGCGGAAGAAGTGATCAAAATAGTAAAATCTGAACATCTTTCCACATTTGAAGAGATTTTGGAGCAGTACCGTTACTACATCAAAAAGAGTAGAGCATTTGTCATTGCCCACGATGTAGTTACTATGCCTGAAGGGGAGACCTTGCGGGTGAAGGAAACACCAGAATACATCAGGTATCAGCTTCCCATAGCAGCGTACTTACCCGCTCCTGCAGTGGGCGAACGAACTGGCTTTTACTTGGTGACACCACCAGAAGATCCCACTATTTTGAAAGAACATAATGAACTGTCGATAGCCAATGTTTCTGTCCACGAAGCATACCCGGGACATCACATCCAGATCTTTTGCAGTAACAGCCACCCCCACAAGCTGCGATGGACATTTGTTCCCACAGATGTGTACGCCAAGGTTGTGTCCGAAGGAACAGAGCTCGTCGAGGGATGGGCTCACTACTGTGAGGAATACATGCTACAGAAAGGGTTTTACACGGGTGTAAAATACCAGTTCATCCAATCGCTGCAGGCTTTGTGGAGGGCAGTACGAATTGTGGTGGATGTTCAACTCTCCAGAGGGAATATGACTTTTGACGAGGCAGTCGCTCTTATAGAGAATGAAACAAAAATGGAGCACTATGCTGCAGTGGCTGAAGTGAAGCGATACACGATAGGACCGAGTTACCCGTTGTCGTATTTGTTGGGGAAGCACATGATCAAGCAGTTAAAGGAGAAGGTCAAGAAAATGAGGGGACCAAAATTTACCGATAAGTTCTTCCATGATACCATATTGTACGAGGGGACTATGCCAATGAATATTTTGGAGGAGATATTTGAACACAAATCTTGATCAGAACACTGATTCGGACTTTTCCGCCTATGAGACTCATATTCACATAAAAAAAATAAAAAAGGAATTATCTCATGGAGGCATACGTTTCTCTGAAAATTTTGTAACTCTCATCTGAATAAAGCACAAACATCACTGTTAGAGAACCAGAAAAGGTTGCAACCTCTTCCAGCATGACCTGTGCGCACCTTCCCAAAGGGAATCCTCCCACACCAGTTCCCAGTGCAGGAAACGCTACAGAATTTACTCCTAATTTATCTGCAAGCTTCAACGAATTCCGGGTAGCATTCCTGACCTTGGATTCATCAGTTTGCAAGTCCTGTCCCATGACTGCGGCATGTATTACGTACTTTGCCTTTAAATTACCTGCTGTTGTCTCTACAGCATCTCCCACTGGAATAGGACCTTTTTTTACAGCTTCCTCCTCAATTCGTTTTCCACCAGCTCTCTTCAAAGCTCCAGCTACGCCAGCACCCATCCACAGATGATTGTTGGCCGCATTAACCAACACATCAGCTTCAATTTCAGCTATATCTCCCTTTACAATTTTAATTTTAGTACTCATAGAATCCTTTTCCAGTTTTTCTTCCTAAATGCCCTGCCTCCACCATTTTCACCAGCAGCGGACACGGCCTGTACTTGGAGTCTTTGTACCCGGTATACAGTACATTCATCACTGCCAGTACTACATCCAGCCCAATCAAATCCGCCAGTGCGAGGGGCCCCATGGGGTGGTTCATGCCTAATTTCATCACTGTGTCAATTGCCTCTTCTGTGCCAATTCCCTCATACAAGCAGAATACAGCCTCATTGATCATGGGACACAGTATCCTGTTAGAGATAAACCCAGGATAATCGTTCGCTTCCACTGGTGTCTTCCCCAGCTTTCTTGCCAGCTCCACCGTCTTTTGCGTGGTCTCATCTGATGTTGTTAAAGCCCGAATAATTTCCACCAACTTCATCAAGGGTACAGGATTCATAAAATGCATGCCAATGACCTTGTCTGGCCTGGATGTCGCTGCCGCTATTTCTGTAACAGACAAACTGGACGTATTCGTGGCCAAAATAACCTCATGAGGTAGTAAAGCATCTAATTCTCTAAATATATCCTTTTTGAGGTTTAAATTCTCAATGACAGCTTCGATCACAAATTCTGCATCCTTACAACCCTGCAGATCTAATGTTCCCTCTATTCTGGATAACGTGTCCTCCTTGTCTTTTTCTGATATCTTCCCTTTTTCTGCAAACTTGGAAAGACTCTTCTCAATCTGAAAGAATGCATTATCAATAAACTTCTGGTCAATATCACGCATGACAACATTGTGTCCTGCCAGAGCACAAACCTGGGCAATTCCGTTTCCCATAGTTCCTGCTCCAATGACAGCAATCTTCATGTGATCACCTGCACTCCCTTTTGTGATACACTTAAAAAGCTTGCCTCAAGAGGTTGTCCACTATTGGTTGTAAGTGTTAACGTGTAACAACTGGTAAGATTTTTTCCTTTCCCTTTCTTCATAAAATTCATCTATCTCTTCTATCTCTCCTTTCTCATAAAACTCATCTCTTTCCTTTTTTTCTTTTTTCTCATTAAATTCATTATTTTGTTCCTTATCATACTATTTACAATGGAAATTACGATTTCTTCAAAAAATTGTTATGTAAATAACGAATTTTCCGTATTTCTTTGGGAAAAGCTTAAATGGATTGAAATGTATGTAAGAATATGGGAAGAATTACAGATGAGTTCATAAGAAGCACAGGAATGAACCTGTGGATGGCCATGAGCAGCACCTGTCCCTCATTGCGGTTACACATGTCCTCCTCACTGATCAGTGAAGCGAAGACAGTGTGCAGACAGAGATTGAAAACTCTTTCTCCAGGATGTTTAGAGTACGATGCTCTGCTGGAGAGGGAATACATGAAAGAGAAACACTGGTTATATGCAATTTTAATGGCTGTCATGGAATCTTTACCCTTGCTGTATAGTATGTGCACACGAGAAGAGATTCTCCAAGCCGTTTTAGCCAAGACCTACTTGGGGACCAGTTCGAAACTACTGGACAACCTCAATGATGAGATCCATACAGTGGAAGAAGCGTTAGACTCTCTGGAGAACTACCTGAATGCTCTCGTGTACGGGACATACAAAAGGAAGGATACGACACCAGTGGAAATGGCAGAGACGTCAGCATGTGAAATGGCCTCATGGATATATCAGTGTTTGAATTACGATGCACCCGCGTTCACCTTGTATAAAGAGGACTGCTGCAAACTGGTGGAAGGCCAAATTTCGTCTTTAGAGCACAAGAGCACGGAGTGGCCTTCGTTGAAGGATTACGCAGACTATATTGCAGAAAAAAGTATAGGGGACGTATGGGTAGATATTGATCTGTGCCGGGTTGATTTTTTGGATGAGGATCTACTTGTGTTAAAAAGAGGGAATGAGTACATTTTTAAATCAAGTCTGGTGTATGATGATGTGCAGGATCTTACAGAAGATATTGAAACGAAATCGGTGAATTCAGTTTTGGTACGAGCTTTAGAAAGAGGGGTTATCACACCAGAAGATCTGGAAGAGAGGGAACCTGCAGAACTGGTGAAGATACTGGAAGAAACAGGGATTGTGGATGATATCATTTGTTTAGCAGATGCCTTCTTTTTGAAAGGGGTTTACACTTTTTTGGAGATGGAGGCGTCTCGTGTGGATATGAAAGGACTACTCCAGAGCTTCCGGTTGGTGCGGTTATTCAATCTGCGAAAGTTGTTAATGATGAACAGAGATGTAAAAACGTTGAAAAAGGTTCTGGAATCATTCAGTGACTTTAAATCTTTAGAGAATCGAATACCCGAGGAGATTGGTAGCCTTGTCTGGTAGGTCTCTGGCATGGATAAATGCCATGCGGTGGCAGTACTATCCTACGACGTTCCTTGTCCTTTTGGTAGGGGTGTCTGTCTCTGTTTATGAGGGGTTAGACTCTTACGTTGTTGTTTTGTGGATGGTTTTGGGAAATTTTTTGCTTCACTGCTCGTGTAGTTTAATCAATGAGTATACGGACTTTGTCACGGGGGCAGATCTGGTGGAATACCCTGAAATGGGCTGGAAAGCCACCGGAGGGAGTAGAGTTCTGGTTGATCAGTTGATTGAGCCTCGAAATGTTTTGGTGATTTCTTTACTACTTTTTTTTGGTTCAGTATGTATCTGGGTTGTTTTAGGGGCTAAATTAGGGTATGTACTGGTTTTGATGCTGGTCATTTCTTTGGGGGTGACTTTTTTATATTCGGCTGCAGTCTCAAAGGGAGGATTCTTTTATGTGAGGGAGATACTGCTCACGTTTGGCGCTGTTCCTTTACTTGTAGTAGCTGTGGTTAAGATATTGTCTGGAAGATATTCGGTTACTGCTTTAACGGCTGGGTTGATTGTGGGAATGCAGATGATGAACTATTTGTTGTATCACGGGCTGATTGATCTGGAAGCAGATTTTGAAAGTGGGAAACTGCGATTGACCCGGGTTTTGGGGTTGGAGAGAACGTTATTAATTTCAGAGGTTCTTGTTGTGGGGACTTTTGTGGGGTTGGCTGTCTTGTTGTGGTTCAAAGTTTTTCCTTTAGGATGTGTTCTGTGCTTTGGGTTAGTACCTTTGGCTGTGAAGATTGTTCATGCAGAGATGAAAAGAGTGAATCTGCTGAAAGTTTATACAGAAGTGATGCTTCTCTTTGTGGTAAGTGCTCTTTTATTATCTATTGGATTCTGGCTGTAGTATGAGAACCCTTTATCGGCTTAATATGGATGTGAGCATTCGTATCTTTAAATATCAAAATTAATGGATTAATAATTAGAAAGGCAACAAATTGTTACACGTGTAACAAAGGTGAGACAAATACTAACAATGACACTTTCATAAGCTCCTGAACCAATAGGTTTATAAGATTCTCTTGAGGGAGTGTAGTATGTCAAGACGACAAATCAACTGGATGCGGACTCTTCTTATTATTGGGTTAACCTGTGCTCTGGCGGGTGTCCGTATTATATTCTCGTTTTACAGTGTGGTTGATGATGATCTTGCGTATTCATTATCTCTTTTAGTGGAGAGAGGGATTTTGGAGTCAGTAATTGCTCTTTTTTTGGCTGTGGTGATTGCCAGGAATACAAGTTTAGATGATATCAAGAAAGCGTTACAGAGTGTTAAACCCCAGATTGTGATAGCTTCCCTTTTTTTGGTGGGTGGCGTAATAACCGGTATATTACTGCAGGGTTCATTCCAGGGATTGTTCCAGAGTTACTTTGAGGAGTTGTCTCAAGTGGCAGAATTGATTGATTCAATGCCAATGTATCAGCAGACTGTTTTCATTTTCGGGAACAATTCAGGGGTAGCTGTGCTTTCTGGTATTTTTGCTGCTTTTTTCCCATTGGTAGGGGCACTTTTTCCTCCTTTTGTAATGGGTTTGAACGGGGTCATTATCGGGCTGGCCCCAGGAGTTTATGGGTTGAGCTGGTCTTATTTTTTGGTAGCCATACTACCTCATGGTATTTTGGAGATTCCTGCGCTTGTTCTGGCTTCAGCAGTGGGTCTCAAGTTTAATATTTCTTTGCTGAAGGCAGGCATTGGGTATTTGTTCCCTCCTCAAGGGATGTCGAGGGGAGAGACATTCTTGAGAGAGATTAAACCAGGATGGTTCTCATTGAAGCTGTTTGCTGTGATTATACCTATGCTGGTAGTTGCAGCAATTATTGAGATTTATGTGTCAACACAGATTGTGGAAGTGTTGGGGATCTGATTCTTTCTTGTAATGCACTGACACGAAGGATTTAAATGTTGTAGATTTTAGGTTTTTATATCAACCCAAGTAATTTGAGAGTTCCTTGAATTACGTAATATCAATGACATCAAGTAGCAAATCCAATTAAGATAGGTATAAAAATGTGGCGAAGAACGTGCAGCAATGGATAGAAAGATAGGTTCAACACTTTTGGTGTTCAGTGGGATTCTTCTCTTCACCTATATGGCGAAGCCGTTAATTCCGGGATTTTGTCTTGCACTGGTTCTGGTGTACTTGCTGAATCCTGTGACGAATTTCTTTCAAAAATACACCAAAAAGAGGGGCATTGCCACCTTGATCAGTTTCTTTATTGTGGTGGGTTCCTTTGGCGGGTTATCTTATTTTCTTGTGGGGGAGACAGTGGAAGAGGCAGAACAGTTGTTAAAGCATCCGTACATGAAGGAGATTGGCATTGATTTTCTTGATTCTGAGGATTTTTATGATTCATTACTTCAGCTCTTAGGTGATACAGGGGCACGGTTGTTGAAGCGGATTGGTGTTGAAGTGGGGATGTGGGTGATTCAGATCTTTATTGGGCTGCTTTTGTCCTTTTTTGTGGTGTGGAAAAATATGGGCATTCCAGTGAAGGATGAGAAGGCTCGGAAATTGCTGCATATCATTGATAGGGGTATTAAGCATTTGGTTTTGAGTTTTTTTCTGACAGCAGTTGTCACGGGATTTATTTCTATTCCTATATATTATGGGTTTGGGTTACCATATCCTTTGTTTTTGGCTGTTATGACTGCTTTTCTGACGTTATTACCAGTTATTGGTGCGTATCTACTGTATATGCCTTTGACAGTGATTCTGTACTTTGAGAGGGGGTTATCAGAGAGTTTGTTATTTTTGGGGATTTGTGTGGTTTTCATCAGTATTCTTCCTGATATATTGGTGAGACCATTAACAGCAAGGACAAGAGAAGTGGGAGCTATTCCGCTGCTGGTGGGCTTTGTGAGTGGTATTTTGGTTTTTGGTGTATCAGGGATTGTGCTGGGGCCTTTGATTGTTATTACTGGTATTGCATTCTGGAGAGTGTATATTAGAGAAGATAGGAGAGAAAATTAAAGACAATTTTCAATTCTTTCCTTTTCTCTTTCCTGGCAAATTTTCTTAGTCTTTTTCTTTTTTCGGAATATCCAACATATCCTGCTTTCTTTTTGTTCTAGTTCGATATAATAGTAGCGTGCTCTTGTCAAGGATAATCGGAGAGTATCTTACAACACTCGCATAGCTCCTTCACTTTTCTCGCTTCGTTATTAGGATCGTCTATCTTTGCATGAAATTCAAAATTTGCCGGATACAAATCCTTGATAAATTTCTGGCGGTTTTTGAATTCATTCCCATATTTCCTTTGAAGATATCTTCTTTCGATGATGATAAAGATGACAATCCAAAGGGAGATAAATAGCACAATATACAGGACCGAATCTTTTCGGAACATTTCAGAGAGTTTTTGGTTCGTCAAAAGTATACAATACAGCGTGAGCACTGCAAAGAGGGCGATAGAAATCTCAAAGAATCGTTGATGCCATTTCTTGTAATGAACGTGCTTTTCCCAGTCTCTATAGAACTCTGTTTTCTTCCAACAGTATAGAATAACTGCTATGTTCATAATGTAATTCTGATGTCCCAGTGATAGGGCAACCACAATATGGAATCCGACTACAGACAAAATGAGACCGAAAAGGACAAGCAAAAGGGTTGGACCAAGATACATTAAACCAGCATTTGTTGGCTGATTTTCACCTACTCTTCCTATGAAGGCCAGAATGGCCGCCATAATAGCAGCATAGATGCTGGTAAACCAGAGTATTTGGATTTCACAATGTCTCGAATGCTCCCAGTGTTGCGTGAGAATTGTTTCTAACTGTGGAATAGAATCACCTCCTTTCAGTTTTTTTCTTCATTGCATGTTTTGACATTTCTTATTGTGGATTGCAGGTTTAAAAACTTATCGAGGTTTTATATGTCATCACCTAATATGTGCCCCTCTTTTCCAATGCACCTATCTGGCGACTTCAGTTGTCGAAACTATTTTATCCCAACGTCCGAGATTGATAAAACCTAATAATTTGTTACACGTGTAACAAAATTGAGAGAAATACTAATGATTTGATAACACCAGTAAACCAAAAGCTTTAATAAGTCATGAAAGCAAAGAAGCCTATGGGAAAGGCTTATGATCTAGAAAGGGCATTCATGGAGAAGGTGTTCTCACCAAATACTATGGTGGATAAACGGTGGCAAAACCTCCGTCTTGACGAAATGTATGAGTTGGGAGAAAAAACAGCAGAGCTGTTGAGAAAAAAAAAGATAATTCTTGGTGCAGATTCAAGGAAAACTTCTCGTGAAATGCTGGAAGCATTCAAGAAAGGGTACGAAAAAAAAGGAGGAGAAGTCTTAAATTGTGGCAATCACTGCACAACGCCAATGATAGAATATCTCGGGCATGTATATGGGTTGACATCAGTGATGATAACAGCTTCACACCTTGATGAGTCATGGCAGGGAATAAAGATCAGACTTAGTAAGAGTGACAGAAAAAAAGCTTTCAAAGATTATGTAGAGAGCTTTCCTGAACATGATTTCAAAGGATTGTCCGTTACAGTTGATTATTTTGAGGGTTCTGTCTCCCGGTTATTTCCAGTGATTGCTGCAAGAAACAATATTCATATAGTTAAAGAACTCAATGCAGAAATGTCCGGAGACTATAAACAGTTTCCATCACAGTCGCCTGATCCTACAATTCCGAAAAATCTTGATAATATTATCAAGGCTATGAAGGGAGAAAAAAATGATTCTCGTTTAGGAGTTGCCTTTGACGGAGACGGGGATAGACATGTGTTTATTTTCAGACACAAAGGTGAAGTGAGAGCGATTGATCCAGTGCTGCTCATAGCAATTAGTGCAATGCATTACAAATGTCAAGAAGGCTATTTTGTTTTGGATCCATTTGTGGTCCCTGCTGAAAATGCGATAAGATCTACACATAACAAAATGGTGAGGGCCAAGAGGGGAAGGCCCAATATGATTAAGAAGATATTGGAACTAAAAAAGGAGGGGAAAAAGGTACTAAAGGGAATGGAAGGCTCCTATCATGGGTACGATAGTGATGGGTTCGATGATGGCATACGACAAACCCTTGAATTTTGTACGTATCTGAAGGACATTGATATAGAGGAAGCTCAAGAAAAAATAGGGTGCAACAATACTCTGGAAATGAGAGTGAGATGCGAGAATAATAACCTTCTCACGAGGGCTTTTCTGGAACTAGAGAAGCTAGGCGGAAACCCAGATACATTTGATGGCATTTGGGTAAAAAATTCTTTCATTGCTCGAAAATCATCAAGAGAAGATGCTGTTTCATTCTTGTTTTATGGTAAAGATCCAGAGAAAGAAATTGGTAAAGATCTAGAGAAAGAGATGAAACGCGTGAGAGATGCAATCTCTCCAGTTTATCCAGAACTGGCAAGAAATCTTGAAGAAGAATTTAAGGTCATGCAGAAGTATAAGAAGAGGTTCTATTGGTAAAGATTCTGAAAATCAACAACTGAACAGCTAAAAAAGAAAGCATCAGCATTTCTTAATGACAGAGCAGCCATAATAAGGAATCCAAATGTAGATAAAATGAGACCAAAGAACAAGAACACAAGAATTGGACCAAACCTGACTCTTGATTCTTACTTATCTCCCAATGTCTATCTAATATATCAATTTAACAATCAGGAGATAGGAAAATCACCTCTGTTTCTTCCCGCTTCTCTTTAGCCAGTGAATAAGAATAATTATACCAAATAACACCAAACATAATAACAGCAAAACCAACGATTAATGAAAAAAAATCTTCTTTAGACAAAATTCATGCCAAAAATACAAAAAAAACACTCATAATCAAGAAATAGAGCATTATTATCATGCCTTGAACGGCAAAAGGAAATTCGTGATATTCAGCTTTTATTCCGAGCTTTTCTTGACAAATATTTATCATTTTTGTCTTGCTCAAGAGAAGGGCCCAATGTCTCATTGATATACAGATGCCAATCAGACATGTACCTATTCCAAATCCTATGGCAGCTCCCCGAGAAGCCAGATCTTCAGCTTGTGAAAGAAAATAGAAACTGACGCCTACCATTGCTAAAATTGTCCAATCTTGATTTCGAGAATGATGAATATCTGCCCACTGAGCTTTTATGAACTCTGTCAAATCGCTCGCATTAACTGTGGACTCCAACAACTCACTCATAGTAACCACCTCAAAGATGAGAGATATCTGCAATTCCGCACGTCTTTATTAGTGTGCTCACTCTTATCACTAAACTATAAATACTTTTTGGTAGTTTTTATTGGTCCTAACTATTATTATGGGTAAACGAAAAAGTCAAGTGGAGATCTCCCAATCCGAGAGTAAAAACGGTGTTCAAATATCGTTCACTGGGTACTCAGAAGTAGTCAAACGAAGTATATTTAGAACATATCACTAGCTACTATTACATTCTGGAGAAGATGCTGAGGAGAATTAAAGAGACCAGTTTGAGAATCTATCGGCAACTCTCAGTATGATCAAGAATAGCATAATAGGTTATTCAAGAAAATGCTCGCTGAGGGTGCAGGCCAACCATAAAATGAGAAAGCCTTATAACATCTGGAACATAGAATGATCGGCGATGATATGGACCCAAGGAAATCTTTTTTGGCTTCAGGGCAGCATGAAGGAAATACTTCACCCTTAGAGAGTTACCCCTTACCCGTGCCTGAAGAGTTCCAAACGTACATCAAAACACAGTATCCGCAAGGTTTATTCATAAAAGTAGAAGCAAGAATAGATGTGGGATATCAACCAGTTGTATTACACGGGGAGTTACTTTCTCAGTACGAAGAAACCTTAAAAAAGAGACTCAATCAGCTTTTGAAGCTGATGAAATTATACAATCAAAGATTACCACAGATTTTTACTCTAATAGTCACTACTAACCCTGAAAAACCCAAAAGAATGTTGCAGCCTGCGATATTAATTCAAAGGTTGTTTTTATCCACCCGTATTTCTTCTATTTAACTCCCCAAGAAGAAATGAAAGCAGCAATTGAACAATTGGAGAAAGAAGCTTCAAGAAAAGGAAGAACCCCCACACAAGATGAAAGAGAACGAAAAGTGAAAAAGGCAATTGAAGACTGGCAGAAAATTTTAGGGGAGCAGTTCCAACTAGAGATTCTCTACTACGTGTTGATCAGTTGTACTGCCAAAGTTGAAAAGAATATAAAGAGTCCGATGGACGATACGATTGAATTTGCTCGATTCTTAAAGACTACACGCAAGTATATTATCTGCCCTTGGAATATGCTCACAGATGCTGGTTATGATCGACACGAGGATGCCAAGGCCTTATTGGACGATTCGTACCACCAAATGGATGTAGCAGCAAAGATCTTACGATCAAGAAAGCAGGAAGGTACAGTAAAACCGATTGTTGTCTGGATTTTCTTTGCCACATACAATGAAAAAGCTCGCCTCCTTCCGAGAACTGAAACTAACATCCATGGTGAAGATGCACTTCGAGTAAAAATAGAGCAATTAGAAAACCTCTTTAAAAACTATAAGGATGTACTGGATTGGAGGCTTGTCGTTTCAGATAATAGATCTGATGATGGTACCTTGGAAGTAGCAGAAAGTATTCTTCAAGACTGTTGTACTCGCTCTAAAGATAAAGTAATTCTCTATCAGGTGCCTCATTTTGCCCCCCCAATGAAAAAAGGTGGCACTCTCCTTTTTGTTATGCAGCATGTACTAGACAAATACTCACCAAAAGAAGAGGATTTATTTGGGTATACTGATGCTGATACTACTGTGCGGTTAGATTTGTTAGGGTTGTTGATTGGACCATTGGTAGAGAATTCTATGACTGTGGCAGTAGGGTCGCGTACAATAGAGGGAGCTGTATCTGTTCCGGGAGTAAATCCTAATGACCCTGAGAGAATTGTGGCTAATCGCATGGTCCCCGTGAGGGAGGTTATAAGAACTCTTTTGCTGGGAGGAAAATTAGGAGATACAGGCATAGAGATTTTCCGAGAAGTGGAAGATACTCAATGCGGATTTAAATTATTTCCGTTAAAGGTAATCAAAGATGTAATCTTGCAGCATGCTCAAGATTATGGCTGGGCATTTGATACTGAATGGTTAGCACTAGCGCTGTTTGCACGATACAAGCTAAAGGAAATACCAGTGTACTGGGCAGATTCAAGAGTACTGTCTCATACTGCTCCTGAAATGAGAAAGGAGATGATTGAAGATTGGTTATGCCAATTTCTGAGGCTGTACGTAGAGAGGAAGGTTGCCCACAAGTTTGATTATGAATTTTTGTGAATGTCCTTGCAGTTATTTGTCTCCAAGAGTGCTTAACAACCGAATTCATTCGACTGGGGGAATAATAACTACATCTGTTTCTATTCGCTTCTCTTCGGCCCACCAGCGTGAAATAGAATATGCAGGAATACCATGAATAGCTATGAGAATTCCAGTACCTACCGAGATCCAAATTTTATAGGGCACTGAAATCCAGATATTACTGAGTAAAAGCCACACTAACAAAGCAGAGAGAATGCCAATAATCAAAAAATAATGTACTATTATCATGCCTTTGACCTTTAGACGAGATTCGAAATATTCAACCTCTATACCGAGTTTTTCCTGACATTTATTAATTATTTTTGTCTTGGCAAAAAGAACGGCCCAATGCTTGACTGATATAAAAATGCCAACGACACATGTAGCTATCCCGATTCCTATAGCAGTTATTTGAAAATGCAGATCTTTGGCCTGTGAAAGAAAGAAGAGACTGATACCTATCATTCCTAGAACTGTCCACTCTTGGTTTCGAAAGCAGCGAATATCTGCCCGCTGAGTTTTTATGTATTCCATCAAGTCGCTCATCAAAACCACCTCATACAATCACATATCCGTACTTTTGCACATGGAATTTGCATATGCAAAATTCTGCAAGTATCTTGGACAAAGTTTCTGGCCAAGAAATTGCCAAACATCTTGTAGAGAGTCATCATTAAAACACCTCTGGTTTCTTACTATCACTACATCCTATAAATACTTTTCGAAGACGAAAGAGAGATTACAAGACTATTGGTTATTGTCTCAAATTTGTTACACGTGTAACAAATTCTTGTCTTTTTTTGAAGAGAAACCAAAATCATCAATGTGACAATGACGTCCCCGAAGAGGTTTTGGTGTTCTTTATTGCAATTGCAGGAAATTCGAAAAAATTGAGCAGAGATCTCCAATTTCAAGATTATAATGGCGTTAATATCACCTATTTGGTGTGTCGAGAGGAATCAACCAGAACCTTCAAAATACCACTGCTCCAATTGCATTCTAGAGGGTTGTGGAACGTTAATGAGAATGTGGTGATTGTGGTGATTCAATAAAAAAACAAGAAAAGAATTTAATGTTCCTTCTTTTTCTTCTGCTTTTTAGCATCTTCTATTATTTTTCTCCTGAAATCTGGATCTTTGAACCACTTATCCCAGTCTTCATAGCGTCTTTCAGTGTCTTTTCTTAGTGCTCTTGCGAAGCGCCAGTTGTCTTTAATATACTCTTCCCATCTCCATCTATATAACCCCTCAACGTGGGCAAAGATGATGAGAGATATCCCAATGAGCCAGACCGGTTGGTTGTGGAATACTGCAAGACGTTCCCAGGCTAGATACCCATAGTACAGAGTGAGCGCTGCAAATAAGACGATGGTGATTTCATGGAAATATCGAAGTGCGCTCATGAATAGGAATGGCTTTCCCGGATGTCTGTAGAATTCCATTCTGTCCCAGTAGTAAAAGATCATGATGATATCTGTAATATGATGGTCATATCCCAGTGACAGAGAGATCATAACCTGGAATCCAAGTACAGATAGAACGAGACCAAAAATGACAAGCACGAGGGTTAGATCGGAATTTGGCTGCTCACAACAACATATCTTCCTCATAAAGACTAAAATGGCTGCCACAACAGCAACATAGATATTGGTGAACCAGAGTCTTTCGTTCTCACAATGTCGAGCATGCTTCCAGTGTTCAGTGAAAATCGTTTCTAATTCTGGAATAGAGTCTGATCTTTGAATAGAATCACCTCCTTTTTGATTTTTCCTAAGTGTGTTCATGATCTTAAAAACTTATCTGAAACCTGCAAATTATTTCGTTGTTTGAGAATGAACATGGATATTAAAAATGAAAGAAAGAAAATATAGAAATATGTCAATTTGTTTTCTTCTTGTTCCTTTTTTTAGCATCTCCTATTACTTTTGTTTGAAAATCTGGATCTTTGAACAAATTATCCCAGTCTTTCCAGTAGCATCTTTCAGTGTCATTTCTTAGTGTTTCTCTGAAATAATGACATTTTTTGAAGTATTTTCCCCATACAAGTTGATAGAATACTTCAATAGTGACAAAGATGATAGATGTTACAGTAAGCAAGGTTACAGTAAGCAAGGCAAGTTAACCGAGTAGCTCCAAAAGCACCAAAGGGGTTACCATTTGAGATTCAACCTACACATTCACAGAATTGAAGAAAAATAAACACTGGATTACAGCGTATTCTGGACAATAGAAAGGTCATGTTGAACCATTCTTTTTATCATCTCCTCAAGTGTTGTCTCTGGTTCCCATCCCAAGACTTTCTTTGCCTTTGATGCATCTCCTCGTAATATGTCTACTTCTGCAGGTCTGTAGTATTTTTCTGATACTTCAACGAGAACCTTCTTCCCTGAAATGCCCTTTTCGTTCAATCCTTCACCTTTCCATTCAATATCGATTCCTGCTGCCTTAAATGCTAATTCTGCAAATTCTCTGACTGTATGCTCTTTCCCTGTTGCTACAACATAATCACCTGGATTATTCTGCTGTAACATTAACCACATTGTCTTTACATAATCTGGGGCGTAACCCCAGTCACGCTTCGCATTTAAATTGCCAAGAATCAATTTTTCAGATATTTCCAGTTTTATTTCTGCCACAGTATGGGTAATCTTGCGGGTGACGAATTCTAATCCCCGTCTTTCTGATTCATGGTTAAACAAGATACCATTGCACACAAACAATCCGTAGCTCTCTCTGTAGTTTCTGGCAATGTTGAACCCAAATGATTTTGAACACCCGTAAGGAGACCTTGGATAGTGGTATGTCACTTCATGTTGCGGCATGTCCTGAACTTTTCCATATATTTCACTGCTGGATGCTTGGTAAAATTTACTCTCTGGTGAATACAGACGTACAGCTTCCAGCATTCGCAAAACACCTAACGCATTAACGTTACAGGTATAGACCGGATTTTTCCATGAGTAGGGAACAAACGTTTGAGCACCAAGGTTGTATATTTCATCTGGCTGGATATCTCTGATAATTTTGTTCAATGTATTCTCTTCTAGGAGGTCCCCTTCTACTATTTCAAAGTCTTTATTATCTAGAATATCGCTCAGGTTGTCTAATCCTGCCAATGCCTTTCTTCTGTTTAACCCATACACTTTATATCCCTTTTCTAATAAGAATTCGGCAAGGTAGCTTCCATCCTGCCCAGTTACTCCTGTTATGAACGCTGTTTTCATTGTATCACCTTAGTAGTATGGGATAGGTAATACCTGCTTATACACTTTTCTGTGGGTTGTTGATACTGAAAATCTTGGAGTTTCTGAATCTCTAAAACTCTAGAGTATAGACGGAAACGAAAAATTTGT
>Ga0209636_10000272_pt1 | contig 46800 bp, 33 predicted proteins | sample DeeMarSWOR152_54_FD_187464 | JGI IMG/M metagenome (GOLD analysis project Ga0209636, IMG submission 187464) | Marine sediment microbial communities from White Oak River estuary, North Carolina - WOR-1-52-54 (SPAdes) (version 2) | ecosystem: Environmental > Aquatic > Marine > Intertidal zone >...
TTGTATGCCTTGTCAGAACCCAGGGTCGCGTGCTTCACATTCAGGACGTAGACATCGTCGACGGAACGCCGCTTCTGGACATAAAGCCGTATGTTCCGGGATTCGACCAGCGAGAAGTGTGGAAGACGGGGTGGCTTGAGAAGAAAATGCATAATCTTCCGTCATCGAAGGACGACGGAAGATTTGTAGACTAAGCTCAGTCCGCCTATTACGGCACCACTAGTGACCCGGGTCTCAAGTTGCCTGCTCCCCTTACAGTTGCCACGCCTTTCCTGCAACCAGCTATTGCTCGTCGAATTGCGTCGTCCCGAAAACCTGTCCCGTTCCTCTAGCGGAAAAAGTTTGCATTGCACGAGGCCTTGATATATGCTGCTGAAAGATTGTAAGGCTTAAGCGAGATATCGACAGGTGAGCTTCTGACAGGCGACTCGAGAATGGATTCTCACGGTCCCGTTGAATTAAAAGAACTTAAGCTTGGAGATCACGTTGCCTTTCTTTACAAGAATGAGGCAGAGCACAGGGCGGTCATAGAGCCGTTCATCCGCGACGGATTGGAGAAGGGGCAGAAGGTAGTGTACGTCGCGGAGACTCACGATTCCAAGGCCATATTAGATTCACTCCGAAGAAATGAATTCGACATAACGTCCTATTTGGACTCCGGGCAGCTGGTTGTCGAAGGACCGGGGGAAATTTACGTTCGTGACGGAGTCTTTGATCCTCACAGGACGATTGAACTGGTGAAGGAGGAAGTTGAGCGAGCCGTTGCTGAGGGTTACACCGGCTTACGGGCGACCGGCGAGATGAGCTGGGTGCTGCGCGAGCCGCCTGGCTGCGAGCGACTGATTGAATACGAGGCCAGGCTGTGTGAATTCTGCGAGGACGCGCAGTGTCTGGCTCTGTGCCAATACGACCAGAGACACTTTGGCTCGGATCTGCTGCTGGACGTTCTGCAAACCCATCGCGCCGTTATCTTGGGTACTGAGCTATGTCACAACTTTTACTACTTTCCCTTGGCTGCATTGACCGGACACAGCCCGCCGGCGGCACGCTACGACATCTGGATTGCGAACCTCCTGAGGTTCAATCGACTGCTGAAGGGCGGCTCCGAGGATCAGGTCCAGCTTCCGAGATCTGAAGAGACAAAGACCATCGCGAAAATTGCAGGAGGTATGGCCAACGATCTGAGCACCCTCCTGCTGGCCATCGTAGGCCACGCCGAGATTCTGCTGAGTAAGGCCCCTCTCGAAGATCCATGGCGATTCGACGTGCAAGGAATCCTCAAGGCCAGCAGAGAAGCCACTACACTGGTGAATCAGCTGTTAGCCTTCGGCCGCAAGCAGATGCCCAGGGCTGCGGCAATGAATCTTAACGCCGTGGTCACGAACATCCAGAGTAGGCTTGTATCAACTGTCAGCAAAGGCATTGAAGTGGTCACAGTTCTTGAGCCAACGCTTGAGCTCATCAGGGCCGATTTCCATCAGATGGAAGAGGTGGTGATGAATCTTGCAGGCAACGCGTGTGATTCGATGCCTGAGCAGGGTAAGCTCACCATTGCGACCGAGAACGTGACTCTTACTGAGAAGCATTGCGAAACGATGCCCGACGCTCGACCCGGGAACTTCGTTCGCCTGTTGGTCGGCGATACCGGAGTGGGCATGGAGGAAGAAACCAGAAAGCGAATCTTCGATCCCTTCTTTACCACCAAGGAAGGCGCCAAAGGACTTGGCCTATCAGCTGTCTACGGGATTGTCAAGCAGCATGACGGTTGGGTGGATGCTCGCAGCGAGTTGGGGCAGGGTTCGGTCTTCTCAGTCTATATTCCGGTTCTTTCCGCTGAGTCAGAGTTCGAGATGAGGGTAGTTTCTCCGTCAGATAGGCTGCCGGGGAAAGGAGAGTGCATTCTGGTGGTTGAAGATGAGCATGCTGCGCGTGGATGGATTACGCACCTACTTCGCGGGAGCGGCTACGAAACCGTTGAGGCTTCAAGTGCCGATGAAGCGCTGGAGATATTCAGTGCAGAGAAGAAGAGGATAAAACTCGTTCTCACTGACGTAGCTCTACCTGGTAGGGGGGGGGTCCAGCTAATAAGAGAACTTCTTTCCATCAATCCGGACCTGCGTGTTGTACTCAGCAGCGGCTACGCAGAGGAGAGATTCGCGTGGCAGGACGTCCTCAAGAAGGAAATCCCCTTCATTGAGAAGCCCTACACGCGCGTTGAGCTGCTGCGTAAGATCAAGGAAACTCTATCAACACTCCAGGAAAGCAAAGGACAATCTTAGTGTTTTGCTGCGTAGAAGTGTGCCGCTATACCTCCATCTTGAATTCCTGTTCTATTCGATTTCCCAGTGATGAAAAGTGAATCAATAGATATATTGATGGTTCGACTTTCCACGCTGAGGTGGTCTACGTTACTTTAGGGCTCGCAATCAAAATCCGCTTGCGAACGCTTTCCGCATCTCGTAGCCTATTGACTGCGTTCGATACAAAAATGAACCGCTATAGGCGGGGATTCATCCGTAGCCAAGGAGGGGCCATGAACAAGGACGGTATGAATCGACGAGATTTCATTAAGTCAATACTGGCTGGCGTATCCGTGGCAGCGCTTGACTGGTCTTCCTTTCCTACTGCTGAAGGCACTGAGTTGGGCAACGATGAGTTTGATGCAGTGATTATTGGCTCCGGCCTGGGTGGACTGAGTTGCGCCGCCGGATTCGCCAGACAGGGTTTTAAATCGCTCGTTCTTGAGCAACATTACGTGCCCGGTGGCTATGCCACCACGTTCGAGCGTCCCGGCGGTTTTGTGTTTGACGTCTCGCTGCATTCTACGGTGATCGGAGAAAGAGGAGGCATACCTAACCTCATACCCGGTTTCCCCGAAATCACCGACATCAGATTTGTTCCTCACCCGACCCTTTATCGGGCCATCTTCCCCGAACATCAGTTCCGCGTGCCTCAGAAGGACCTTCCCAGTTATATCAAGATTCTGTCGGGCTATTTTCCTGACGAGGTGGACGGTATCGTGGGGCTCATGGATGACATGACTGGTATAGCCGAGGACATCGGAAAGCTCTCCCGCGCTAGAGGTGAGGTGGACATGAGTACGTTTCCGTCTAGGTTTCCTCATTTGTTTAACAGCTACAACAAGACGTGGGGTGAGCTCGTGGATGCCCGTATTAAGGACCCGAAGCTTAAGGGAATCGTCTCCGCACTGTGGGGATACTTCGGGCTTCCGCCTTCGCAGCTTGCAAGCATGTACTATGCTCTTCCCACGATTCAGTATCTCACTGAGGGGGGCTACTATCCCGTTGGCAAATCTCAGAAGATTAGCGACGCCTTCGTGAAGTTCATTGAGGAGCGTAACGGCAAGGTGACGTTAAAGACCCGCGTGAAGGAAATCCTCATCAAAGACCACTCGGCCTATGGTGTGAGGACCGACGACGGTAAGGAATACAAGGGTAAGGTTGTTGTCTCCAATGCCAACGCTTACGACACGTTTCACACGATGATGCGGGAGGACGAGTTCCTGAAGGACTATCTGGCAACGATGGACGGGTACAGCGTAAGCCTCTCGTCTTTTCAGGTATTCCTCGGCCTGAAGAAAGACCTGGTTCGTGAGGTAGGGATTCCTGACGCCGAGATCTTCTGCACGACCAGCTACGATCCTGAGGCCGACTTCAAGGAAGCTATTGAAGGCAGAGTCAAAGACGGCAACTTTGGGCTCACGCTTTACGACAACCTGTACAAGGGCTACTCCCCCGAAGGCAAGAACACTCTCACTATCATCGCGCTCCAGGGATACGACCATTGGAAGAACTACGAGTCGGACTACTTCAAGGGTAACAAGACCGAGTATCGGAAAGAGAAAGAGAGGATGGCGGACATCCTGATTGGGAGCGTAGAGAAAAGGCTCCTGCCAGGGCTTTCGGATGCGATCGAGGTTAAGGAAATCGCCACGCCTCTCACCAACGTTCGCTATACCGGGAACTACCGAGGCGCAATCTACGGGTGGGACCAGACCCTGGACAATTCTACTCCGAGGCGGCTGCCACATGTCACGCCGATAGAGAATCTCTATCTTTCCGGCGCGTGGACGAGCCCGGGAGGAGGCTACGGCGGTGTGCTGTGGAGTGGCCTCGAATGCTTCGGTGAAATTATGAATAAGTGGAGAGGGTAGAACCGCGATGTCTTAACGAGGGCAGAGTGCTCCGCGTTCGTGGCATCGCGCTTCAGGCAGAGAAGAATTCGCAAAGAGGACCCCGTTTACCGTGGCGGCACGTCTGGCCGTACTTACATAGCCGCACCGGCGAAAGGAGCTGACCAATGGAGAAGATAATCGGTGTCTGCGGTCTAATCTGTACTGAGTGCCCAGCGTATCTGGCTACACAGAAGGACGATGATAAAGAGCGGGCCCACGTTGCCGAGATGTGGAACAAGGAATACAAAGCCAATCTCAAAGCCGAGGACATCAACTGCGAAGGATGTCAATCGGAAAGCGAACGACTGTTCAGCCACACGAAGGTCTGCGAGATCAGGAAGTGCGGCAAGGAAAGGACCGTATTAACCTGTGGCCATTGCAGCGACTACGCCTGTGACAGGATAACGGAGTTCTTTAAGATGGCTCCAGATGCAAAAACGACGTTGGATGGGATTAAAGGAAATCTGTAGGGCAGGCGGCCCGTCTGGAGCGAGACCGCACATCGGTACGCGGAAGTGCGAAGCCTTGCACGAAAGGGTCAAAGAGAAAAAATCGTGCCCCGGAAATCTTCTATTACATAAAGCACTGCCGGGGCAAGCCTCTTCATCTCTAACGGTAATCGGAACGCGGGATCAGAGTAGCAAGCTCTTTACCGGTACAGCGCCTTGATGCGTCCCCAGGTCGAGCTAGTCGGATCTTCCACACCAACAGACCATCCGCCGCACGGGCTCTGAGAGACCGCACCGAGTGAAGGTCCGCCTGATTGAGCAGCTACGGCTTTGGTGGCTTGGTCGCGCGAGCGCTCAATCCACACGCGGGATGAAGATACCCAAGGCTTACCGGAGGTCGCTTCGCCCAGCGTCCCCGGGCCCACTGTCACCCATACTTCCCCGAAGACTTCTCCTGTTCCAGCGTGGAGCGCGCGGACGAGATAGCATCCCGGAGTCACATTCATTATTGAAGTCGTGAGGTCGAAGCAGCAGATACAGTCACACGGCCCCACCTCGAAAGTCTCTATCTCGTACAGGTTGAAAGTGTCCTGCACCTCGACGAGGTCAAAGAGAATTGTCGCACAGCAATTCCATTCGGCCTGATCGTGATGGACGACGATGGTGCTGCCCACGCCCTCTGCCCTTACGGTGTCCTGACACGGAGGCTCGCCCGCTAGGGCGGCAGACTGAAAACTGACTGAGGAAGTAAGGACCAGAAGAATGACCAAGAGTTTTCCACGCATACTCTTCACCACCTTCTCAATCGGCAGGGAGAATGGTCAGTGGCAACGTAGGCCTACAGCCATTATAATATACCATAAGAGGCACGAGGTATCAAGTTTTAGAAAACTGGAAGCGACCGGTTGTGGCTTGATCGGGCTGCGGACCGGCTGGAACACGCTTGTCCTCGAGGCAAAAGACAAGCAGCCGGATGGCAGATTCGATTCGGCCTCTCCGGGTTCGGCTACGCGCGGCCCGGCGTCACTCGGCATGGTTTGGCCAGGCTCGTCTTCGCCTGAAGCGCCAGCCCCGGGGGCCGGCCAAAACTGTGCACCGTTAGCGCCGTGTCACGAAGTCCCAAACCCCTCTTGCAAAATGCGTTGACAACATGTAGAGTGCCGAAGGGCAAGAATAAGATGCCACGTTTATCTTAAGGAGGTGACAGTCCGTGGAAGGTAGCAAGACTACGCAATCATCGACGGGCATGAACGAGAACACCGCAGGTCTACTTTGCTACATCTTGGGGTGGGTAACCGGGTTGATCTTTTTGGGGCTGGAGAAGAAGAGCAAGTTCGTCAAGTTTCATGCTATGCAGTCATTGGTGACCTTTCTCTTCCTATCGGCTGTGGTTGTGTTCACTCCAGTGATTCCATTCGTTGGATGGGTCGTTTCAATCATAGCGTGGCCGGTAGGGTTCGTTCTCTGGGTTCTCCTGATGTACAAGGCATACAAGGGGGAGATGTACAAACTGCCGGTGGCCGGAGATTTTGCGGAACGTTACGCCCAGAAGTAATTTGACGTTTCCTTGGCGGCGAAGGGAAGCGTCGACTTCTTTGGAAAAGGAGTGGCAATTCTCGCAACCTCGCCCAGACGGGGCGAGCAATCCTCTCATCCGTTTCAGTAGATTGGCCTGTCGGTTGAGCACTTGATTCTGGTTCGTGTGAGCGGCAGGCCAGTCAATCTCTCTCGGTGGCTTATTCAACGTCGATGACTCCCGTGGGCCGAGCCGACGGCGTCGGAGGCTTCTATTCTCTTGGAGGAGAATGTGGAAGATGAGGATCTCTCCTTCCATTACGTCTGCACTCTTGATCAGGCGAGGGACCTTGTCAGGGATCGAGAAAGATTCTGGGTTTCGGAATGCGGGTGTCGATTGAAGCGAGAGAAATGCAAGCGCTCTCGCACGGATGTATGCCTCATGTTCAGAGAGGAGACAGCGGATTTCGGGGGAGGTAAGCGTGAGATTTCCCGGAACGAGGTAGAGAGTATCTTAAGGGAAGCAGAGGAAAAGCATCTGGTCCCTAGACCTTTCCGCAACGGAAAAAACATGACCGAGACCGACGGCATATGCTTCTGTTGCGATGATTGTTGCGAGTACTTCCTGAAACCGGATGAGCACAAGTGCGATAAGGGTGACTTCATCGAGAGCACGGATTTGGACGCGTGCAAGAACTGTGGAGATTGCACCGACGTGTGCTACTTCGGAGCCAGAAAGCTTGAGGGCGGAAAGCTGGTTCTGGACGAGGACGCCTGCTATGGATGCGGCGTTTGTGCGAGTGTCTGTCCTGAAGAATGTATTGAGATGGTATCGAGAGGTGATTGAGAGAATAAGAAGAGACCAGTGCGGTCGTGTGGCGCTAAGTCTGGGACGGGCTCCCTAGAACGTCATCGAGTATAGTCAGGTGAAGAACGGTCTGGACGAACACGAGTCGCCTCACAGCTGGTTGCTCCACGCCCTCGCCCTAAGGCACGCCTGGGATAGACAGATTGGATATCGGCAAGGAACTGCCAATGATTGGAGAGACTGTATCTCATTACAGGATCTTGGAGAAGCTGGGCGAAGGGGGCATGGGGGTCGTCTACAAAGCCGAGGACAGCAAGCTTAAGCGATCGGTTGCCCTCAAATTCCTTCCTGCAGACCTTACCCGTGATCCCAAGGCCAAAGAACGATTTGTACGTGAAGCTCAGACGGCCTCAGCACTTGATCATCCCAACATTTGTACAATCTATGAGATCGACGAGACCGATGACGGCAGGACGTTCATCTGTATGGCGTGCTACCGAGGCGACACCCTGAGGGCAAGAATCGAGCGCGGGCCGTTGAGCCTGGAGCACGCCGTCGAAATCGCGACGCACGTTGCCCGGGGTCTCTCGGCAGCTCACGCAAGAGGAATGGTTCACAGGGACGTAAAGCCGGGAAACATCTTCATAACAGACGATGGGCAGGTGAAGATCCTGGATTTTGGGCTCGCGAAGTTGGCCGGCCAGACCAGGCTGACCAAGACGGGGAGCACCGTAGGGACAGTAGCGTACATGTCTCCGGAGCAGGCAAGGGGGGAGACCGTAGACCACCGAACAGACGTTTGGTCTCTTGGCGTCGTTCTCTACGAAATGCTTACTGGTCAGCTGCCTTTCAGGAGCCAATACGAGCAGGCTGCACTGTATTCGATTCTGAATGAGGACCCAAGCGCCATAACGGACGTACGTCCTGAGGTTCCCAGGGAGCTCGCAGAAATTGTCCGCAGGGCGCTCGCTAAGAGGCCGGATGAACGCTACGGAAGCATCGAAGAGATACTTGCTGACTTGAGAAGCGTGGGAACGCTTTCGGAGGCCTCGGCCGAACCCTCAGCTCGGCCTTCAATAGCGGTCCTTCCCTTCGCGAACCTCAGCGCTGATAAGGAGCAGGACTACTTCTGCGACGGGATGACAGAAGAGATAATCAATGCTCTTGCGCAGTTGGAAGGTCTCCGTGTGGTTGCCCGAACGTCGGCTTTCGCGTTCAGAGGCACCGAAAAAGATGTTCGCGAAATCGGAAGAAAACTGAGTGTGGAGAAGCTTCTCGAAGGTAGCGTGAGAAAAGCGGGAGACCGGGTCCGCATCACGGCCCAGCTGATTAACGTTTCCGATGGCTACCACCTGTGGTCCGAGCGGTACGACAGGGAAATGAAAGATATCTTCTCGATTCAGGACGAGATCGCGCGCTCCATCGCCGGGGAGCTGGAAGTCAAGCTCGGCAAGAAGGCCGGCACATCACTGGTGAGCCCCCGCACCGATAATCTTGATGCATACAACCTATACTTAGAGGGGCGTTTCTACTTCAACAAACTGACGCAGCAGGGCCAGGCCAAGGCCATACAGTGTTTCGAAGAGGCCATAAAGAAAGATCCGAACTTCGCTCCGGCCTACGCTCAGTTGGGACATGTACACGGGAGCAGGACCGTGTGGGGAAATGTCCCCCCGCACGAGGCGATACCGAAGCTGCGGGAGGCCGCAAGGAAGGCACTTGAACTGGACGATACCCTGGCGGAGGCTCACGTGGCACTGGGCCTCGTCTACTTTCTCTATGACTGGAATCTGAGTGCAGCTGAGGAGGAGCTTAGGAGGGCCTTAGAGCTGGAACCTAATTCTGCCTTCGCTCGCGTGAACTACGCCCTGTTTCTGATGACTCGGAGGCGTTATGAAGAGGGATTGGCCCAGGGCCGGCTTGCGCTGAAACTTGATCCACTCTCGAGCATGATCAGTGCCTGGGTCGGAAAGATACTGGCCTTCGCCGGGTACTACGAAGAGGCAATAGATGAGCTGGAAAAAGGACTCGCACGGGATCCGAACTACTGGAACGGACACTTGATGCTGAGCCTCGTTCATCTCAACGCAGGAAACGCGGAAGGCGCAATGGCGGCCGCTGAAAGAGCCCTCGAACTTGCACCTGACTCTTCCTACGCACTAATGCAAGTTGCGGTTTCATGCTACATTGTTGGTGAAAAGGAGCGGGCCGACGAATTGCTGTCTCGACTCAAAGCGAAGGCACAAAAGGAATACGTTCCCTCTATGTTTTTCGTTTGGAGTAGTCTGGCACGCGGTGAGCTGGACGAAGCGCTCCGCTGGTTGGAAAGGGCTTTTGAGGAGCATGACGGTTGGCTTTGCTTCTACACGCTGGTTCCCATGCTTCTTCCTGACGATCCAAGATTTCTGGAGAAGTTCAGGAGGATCGGCTATGAGTGATGGCTCTGCGCGTTTGGAGAAAAGTGCTGAGCGAGAAAGTCCTGAGCGATGGTGACCTGTGGCAATTGCCTCGTCGGGCGGCTGATGTAGCTTTGCCTTCCTAGTCTGAACAGCGTGAGCCGCCCTTTGTGTGTCTGATATCCGCAGGAGGAGCAGTTGTGAAAAAATCGATTGGCGCGAAGACCGCGATATATCCCGCGCCGGTTCTGGTAGTGGGTACGTACGACAAGTCCGGAAAACCCAATCTTGCTACGGTGGCGTGGGGAGGAGTCTGTTGCTCCGACCCTCCTTGTGTCGCAATTTCTCTCAGAAAGGCCACGTATACACACGGAAACATCGTGGCGAGAAAGGCCTTCACGGTGAACATACTCTCTGAGGCGCGTCTTGCGGAGGCGGACTACTACGGAATCGCAACCGGGAGGAAAGCGGACAAGTTTACGGCAACCGCAGTCACGCCCGTAAAGAGCGGCGTTGTAGACGCTCCGTACGGTAAGGAATTTCCGCTCGTGCTGGAGTGCAAGCTTAAACACACGGTTGAAATCGGGCTTCACACCCAATTCATCGGCCAAATCGTGGACGTCAAGGCGGAGGCGGACATCATCGGTCCGAACGGGTATCCTGACATCGAGAAACTCAAGCCGATTCTTTACGCCCCAGGTTCCGAGAAGTACTACGGCGTTCGCGGCTGCATAGGTGAGGCCTTTGAGGTCGGAAGGAAGTTCTGAGTTGCTGTCTGGTTGCGAGGTCGTACCTGCAGGTAGAGGATTCTTCTGAGATAAGTCAAGAGCTGATTGTATCTTTGTGTAACCAGTAATCTCGCAGGAAAGTGGCGTTTACTTATCCCGGGAGGTGTTTCATGTCAGACCGTGTGTGGTTGGAGGCTTCGCGTGTTCGTGTGCTCACGAGAGGGTTTGTAGCGTTTCTGATTGGCTCGCTGCTGGTTTTGAGCACGGCCGTCGCGTTCTCCGTTTCGGCAAGCGCAGCGTCTCAGCAGCGTTCGTCTGAAAACTGGGTGGGCCTGCCGGACGGATTGGACCCTCTGGACGTTCCCGCGATGTTGCGCATCAGCGAGACGCAGGCCCGTGGTGTTCCAGCAGGAACGCCGCTGCCCGTGGACCAGGAAGGTGTCGGACCAGCGTTTCAAATTGGCGGCGAGCCGGTGTATGGCCCCGCAGCCGACGAGCAGCAGTTTCCTGACGTTGCCTTTGACGGCACGAACTATCTGGTGGTCTGGGGAGACTTCCGTACAGGTAGCTACCGCACCGACATATTTGCCGCGCGCGTGGACACATCAGGTGCAGTGCTTGATAGCGTCGGCATATTGGTCTGTGCAGCCCAAGACAATCAGAGCAGACCCACCGTCGCCTTCGACGGGACACACTATCTTGTTGTCTGGGAGGACAGGCGCAACGGATCTGACTACGACATTTACGGTGCCCGAATCGACACATCTGGCACCGTGCTTGACCCAGACGGAATGGCAATCTCGACCGAAACCGGGGATCAGGATAGAACGGCCGTTGCCTTCGATGGAACGAGATTCTTCGTCGTATGGCAGGATTATCGCAGCGGCACGCAGCGGGATATCTACGGCGCGCGCGTGGACACATCGGGGGTCGTGATTGACGCGGCCGGTGTACCCGTTTGCACAGCAACCGGTAGTAGAGCCATCCCCGCAATAGTCTTCAACGGGACTCACTACTTCGTTGTATGGGGTGACGGACGCGGTGCAACGGGTGATGTTTACGGAACACGAGTGGACACCTCAGCCACAGTTCTCGATGGTGACGGAATAGCCATCTCAACCGCCAACTATAATCAGCACACACCCTCTGTGTCCTTCGACGGTACGTATCATCTCGTTGCTTGGAAAGACTTTCGAAGCGGCTCCATGACCAACGCAGATGTTTACGCGGCACGGGTGGATACAGCGGGGGTGGTCAGAGACCCGAGCGGTATCCTGGTAGACATGACGGGCAATGATAATTCCGACGTCGACGTGGCTTTTGACGGAACGAACTACCTGTTGACGTGGCACGACCGCTTCAGTTCGCTGAGTGACATCCAGGGTGCGCGTGTCGACACTTCCGGGGCGGTGTTAGACGCAACTCCGATTGACGTGTGCTCGGCGTCGGGCGCGCAGTTTTATCCGGCAATTACCTTTGGGGCGACCACGTACTTCGTCGTGTTCAGTGACCTTCGCGGCGAAGACGCCGACATATACGGCTTGAGAATGGATACTTCGGGCAACGTCATGGACGGCGACGGAAAAATCCTCTCCACATCGGTCAGCTCTCAGTCAGGAGTTGCTGCCGCGTACGGCAGCACGAAATACCTCGTGGTCTGGGAAGAGGTTAGAGGCGCTTCCGGTTATGATATCCGCGGGGTGAGAGTGGATCCTTCCGGTGCCGTGCTTGACGCCACCAGCATTGGCATATCAACCGGTTCGTACAATCAAACGTCGCCCGACGTCGCATTCGATGGGATCAACTACTTTGTGGTCTGGCAAGACGACAGCAACGGGGATTCTGACGTCTACGGTGCCCGGGTGGACACCAACGGCGTGGTCTTGGATGTTTCCGGCATATCCATCGCGGCCCTCAGCGACAACGAGTGGCTTCCAGCCGTGGCCTTTGACGGCACGAACTATCTGGTCGTGTGGGAAGACGATCGGAGTGGAGACTCTGAGATCTACGGAACGCGAGTGAGTACGGACGGAACAGTCCTTGATTTTGGTGGTACACCGATCGCGACCGGTGATTACTGGTACAGCCCTGACGTGGCCTTTGACGGCACGAACTACCTGGTGGTCTGGTGCGGTGGATCAAACGACGACATCGTGGGTGCCCGCGTGGATACCCTGGGTGGTGTGATCGATGTGGGAGGCATAGCGATTTATTCTGCAGACTACGAGCAGAGTTTTCCTGCTGTCGCTTTTGGTGGAGACGATTACATGGTCGTGTGGGAGGACGAACGCAGCAGTTATGAGCTGGACATATACGGTGCCCGTGTGGACACAAGCGGTGCTGTTCTTGACGCTGGCGGCATTGCCATCTCGGCTGCGGCGGAAGATCAGCAGAACGCTGCCGTGGCGTTTGACGGTGCAAACTACGTGATACTCTGGGACGACTGGCGGAGCGTCACTGAATCCGACATATATGCGGCAAGAGTAAACGCCTCAGGCACTCTGCTTGACGCGGACGGCATGGAAATCTCTAGTGCTTCCTACAATCAGCTGATGCCTGCGGTCACACCGGGGCCTCACTGCGTGCTCCTTATAGCGTACGCATCATTCACCCCGGTTCCTTACAACACGTTTCAAATCTGGGGAAACAGATGGGCCGGCCCAACGAACCTGAGCTTCGCCTCGGCCTCAGCAGTGGCGGGAAGCGGACACGTCACTCTATCTTGGCAGATGGGTGTGGACGTTGACGCATCGGACTTCGTGGTGGAGCGGGCCGAGTCGCCGGAGGGAGATTTTCTCGCGCTAACTCTTCCGATTTGTGAGGGCCCCGGTCTTCAGTTTTCCTGTACGGACTATTCAGTCGTGAGTGGGAAGACGTACTGGTACCGGATCGTGCTTAACGGCGTCTCGGGCCCTGAAATCTACGGCCCCATCGAGGTGCACGTGAGTGCGGTACCGGCTGTGACTCGTCTGCTACAGAGTTTTCCGAATCCGTTCAATCCTTTCTGTACGATAAGTTATCACGTCTCGCACGCACGTCGAGTGACGCTCAGGGTGTTTGACGTTGAAGGTTCAGCAGTGAGAACGCTCGTGGAGGCTTGGCGCGAGCCCGGGGTCTACAGTGTGGTCTGGGACGGTAAGGGAGACGGAGGTGAGAGGTTGCCATCGGGAGTCTATTTCTACACGCTGGAAGCGCGTGATCTTAAGGAGACCAAGAAGGCGGTCTTGCTCCGATAGGCAGTCCTTCTCGGTTATGTAAACCAGAGCGCGGGCCCGAGCCAAGGCCCACAGCAAGCCAATCACGGAGAACGGCCTTGTACTAAGTGCTTATGATAGATCGTATTATGCCCACCTGGCGCAGCGTCCACACGAGACTCGCGCTTCCGTGTGCCCCCAAGACCTTGCATCGCTGCATATTAGAAATTCTCGGTTAGACACGGCCAAATCTTGCCGATATAGAGATTATGGACGCTAATACCTGAAACAGGCAGAAAATAGAGCCGTTGACCGCCTCCGTGTTTCCGGATATAAGATGTTTCCAGATATGATGTGCTCCCGGATATAAGATGTTCCCGGACATGACGCGCTCCCGGATATCCGGTTATGAGGTGTTTTCAGATAAACCTTAAGAGTTCGGACGTTCAGTGCCATCAGCCGGCCTCCGGCCGGTCAAACCACGAATCCCTTCAATAACGAGGTTCCGTTACGATGAAGCCGTTTGCCGAAAGACCTTACGCGATGAATCAATCTCAGACGAAGCGCCTTGCACGGCGACCGCAAAGCGTGAACAGGACCGTGTGGCTCCTTCTTCTGTCAGCGCTGCTCCTTCTCGCCGCAGCGTCGTGGCTTTCCTGCTCAAGTTCGGGAAGCAGCAGCCAACCGTGCACGATGAACGTGACCAGTCCCAACGGCGGTGAGAGCTGGCTCAGGGGAGAGCTCCACACCATTACCTGGTCGGCCACGCACTCTGGCGGCAGCGTCAGGATCGAGCTCCACAGGGACGGTGCGTACTATGCCACAATCGCTCAGAGCACGGATGATGACGGCGCGTTCGAGTATCGTTTCGAGAGCGCCGACCCCTCGAGTCATTACAGGATTAGGGTGTGCAGTACATCGGACGGCGGGTGCTGCGATGACAGCGACGAGGATTTCACGATAACAGCCAGCTGCGATCTTACAATCACCAATCCCACATCCGGCAGCTCGTGGATTCCCGGAGAGGAGTGGAACATATCCTGGAGTCCGAGCGGCGGCGTGGGAACGGTCAAGCTTGAACTGTATCAGGGAGCCGCGTCTATCTGTACCATCGACGCAGCCGCGCCGAACACGGGCTCGTATCTGTGGAACGTGGACGATTGCGGTGGGGGCGTCTCTTCAGATTACAAAATCAAGATAACGGACAACAGCGTCGCTAACTGTTACGATTACAGCGACAATTTCTCCATAGGCCAGGCGTGTACGTTCACGATTACGAATCCTCGTTCTACCAGTACCTGGACCAACGGAGAGAGCAGGACGATATCGTGGATTCCGACCGGTGGCGGACGTACGGTGAGACTCGAGCTCTTCGAAGGCTCCTTATATCTCTGCCCGATAATCGGATCTACGGCCGACGACGGCTCGTACACGTGGACGGTGAGCGATTGCGCCCGGGGCTTCTCCACGGAGTATAGAGTCAAGATAACGGACACTGGCGACGCCACGTGTTTCGACTACAGTGACTATTTCACCATAGGCGCGCAGTGCGGCTTCAATCTGACGAATCCACACGCCGCCAGCACGTGGATGAACGGAGAGGACCGCTCGATACTGTGGGACGCGACCGGGGGAAGTGGCAGCGTAAGGCTAGAGCTCTTTCAGGGCACCACGCTTCTCTGCACGATAGCGGCTTCCGCTCCGAACAGCGGTTCGTATCAGTGGACGGTGAACGATTGTGGGGGCGGGTTCTCTTCGGACTACAGGGTGAAGATAACGGATACTGCCGACGCCGCCTGCTACTCATACAGCGACTACTTCACGATAGGTGAGGTCTGTGGCTTCATCGTGACCAACCCGCACGATGGCAGTACGTGGATGAACAATGAGGAGCGCTCTATACTGTGGGATCCGAGCGGCGGCAGCGGGACGGTGAAGATTGAGCTGTACCTCGGTGCGACGCCGCTCTGTACGATCATTTCCTCCACGGCAAACGACGGTTCTCACCTGTGGCTGGTGAACGATTGCGGCGGAGGTTTCTCCTCCGAATACAGAGTCAAGATAACGGACACCGCGGACACTACTTGCACCGTGTTCAGTGAACCCTTCACGATTGGTGCGGCCTGCGGTTTCGTGATAACGAACCCGTACTCTTCAAGCGTTTGGGCCAACGGCGAGGAGAGGACGATACTGTGGGAACCGAGCGGTGGCAGCGGGACAGTTCAGATTGATCTCTTCAAGGGTGCGACGCTTCTCTGTACCATCAGCGCCTCCACGGCCAATGACGGCGCGTACGAGTGGATAGCGGATGATTGCGGTGGCGGTTTCTCTTCGGAGTACAGGGTGAAGATAACGGATACTGCTGACGCCAACTGCTATGAGTACAGCGATCTTTTCACCATAGGTGCCGCCTGTACCTTCGAGATAACGAATCCGCACGTCGGCAGCAGCTGGTCCAACGGCGAGGGACGCTCCATACTTTGGGACGCGACCGGCGGTAGCGGAACCGTGAGGATTGAGCTGTACCATGGGGCCGTCGCTCTTTGCACAATAAATACTTCGACCGCGAACGACGGTTCGTACCAGTGGATAGTGAACGACTGCGGCGGCGGCGTTTCGTCCGAATACAGGGTGAAGATTACGGATACTGACGACGCCAACTGCTACTCATACAGCGATTACTTCACGATAGGCGAGGCCTGTGGCTTCACGATTACCAATCCATATTCGGCCAGCATCTGGCGGAACGGGGAATCGCGGACGGTGTTGTGGGAAGCGAGCGGTGGCAGCGGAAGCGTGAAGATTGACCTGTATGAAGCCGCCACGTTTCTCTGTAACATAGACCCTTCTACCCCGAACGACGGCTCCTACTCGTGGTCCGTTGATGATTGTGGCAACGGCTATTCCGCGGAGTACAGGGTGAAGATCACGGATGTGGCAGACAGTACCTGCTACGCGTACAGCGATCTTTTCACGATTGGTGAAGCCTGCGGGATTACGATCACGAATCCTTACTCGGCGAGCATCTGGAGCGTAGGAGAAAACCGGACCATCATGTGGAGCCCGACAGGAGGTAGCGGCACGGTCAAGATCGAGCTCTACCATACCGCTACGTACCTGTGTGACATAATCGCATCAACGGCCAACGACGGCTTCTACCAGTGGTCGGTGAGTGACTGCGGTGTAGGCACATCTTCCGAGTTCGAGGTAAAGATAACGGATTCGGTCGACACTAGCTGCTACGAGTACAGCGACAACTTCACCATTAACGCCCCGTAAACGCGCAGAGATCGGGGACTAGAACCTGCTGATTCTAGTCCCCGGTCCTGTGTGTAGCACAATCGTTCCGACACCAGTTCAGAATGTGTCAAAACTAACGCGAGAGGGTCGCAGTCTGCGTCAGAAACCTCACTATCTCGTCTGCGGCGGCGGAGACAGGAGGCGAGATTCTCGAGGCAAATTCTGTGGATGAGGGCTGGATAGTAAGAACATATTGACTGTCCCTCTGCTTCTTCGAGTTTCGCCTTGCGAGACCAAGAATGGCCTTGTGTGAAGAGACGAGCTCTGCGCTCACCGAATCCAGAGGGAACAGTCTTATCTCTCCCGGGACTCCCCCGAAATCACCGGCATCAATAAATATCGTGGAAGCCCCGTCGCCTGCGCCAAGATGGTCCAGCACGTTGGGCCATTCGTCTTCTACGAGGACTCTTTCTCGACCGAGGCCACGCAACCTCCGGGCGATGAGAACGCCGATGCCGTCATCGGATCTGTCTTTGTTGCCGAGGCCGACGAGCACGGGTCGACCGGATCCCCGAAGCACCGAAGACAGGCCACTCTTCCAATCGATTCCTTCCGTCTTCTTTATCTCGACTAAGTGAGTGGAGCAAGAAATGCAGGGGTCGTAGGCGCGCGCGATTGTCTCGAGAGTGTTCCCCAGGTCGTTTTGAGAAGGAGAGGGCAGGTTCTCAGCGGCCAGTTTGAAATACTTCTCAACGTCGTCCAGATTTTGAGCCGTGGGTGTGATGATGTCTGTGCCGGCGATCAATCCGTCTTCTAGACGATAATGGTGATACAGCGTTCCCCTGGGAGCCTCGACAGCTCCCGTTGCCTCTCCCTCTGACCTAGGGGGGTCGACTATGGGTGTATCTTCCAGTTGGATTATCTCGTCTACCAAGCGAGGGATCTCCTCGAGGCAATACACAATCTCGAGCGCCTGAGCCAGGATGTTGAAGAGAGGATTCTTTTTCCATCGAGGTTGATAGTACTTCCTGAAGCACTTTCCTGCCTCACCATCCAAGCGTTCGCCGATGAGATTGACTCTCGCAAGGGCGCCGAGGGTGAAAGGCTTTCCTTTATAAAGTGAACGTTTGCTGAACGAATGGGGCACTACTCTTTCGTTCGTCAGCGCCTTGTATTCCTCAATGCTCCTTTCTTCTCCAGATGAAAGAACCACGTTGTCTCCCACGAATCCGAACCTCTTCTCCTCGGGTTTTAAAGCCATGAAGAAAGTTTCTTTCTCGAAAAAGGAGGGAAGAGAGAACGAGTTCACCAGCTCCAGTGCCTTTATCGAGGAGGGAAGCAAGCTCTCAGCTTCCTTCTTCACGTCCATCAAGTCTTGCCGGGAGGGATAGCGCCCGAACCCGCCCAGAACAGGATTCTCGCCGTGAATCATGCGATCCGTCGTGAGAGCCATGACAGAATTGCCGAGTTTCTTCATTCTGAGGGCGAATCTCACCTCGTCGCCGAAATCATCAAGCATGTCAATGGCCGACGAGCGTCCCGCAAGGTCTGGTAAGGAAAGGAGGAAGACGTGCAGAGAATGGCTCTCCACCATCTCTCCGAGGTGCATCAGTGTTCTTGTGAGTCGTGTCTTGGAGGAGACCTCGATTCCCAGCGCTCTTTCCAGTGCTCGGATTGCCGCGTAGCGGTGTGAAGTCGTACAGATTGCGCAGATTCTGCAGACCAGGCTTATATCTTCGGCGGGAGTTTTGCCGATGGTCAGAGTCTCTATGAGCCGAGGTCCTTCCATTATGGAGAACTGAACGTTCTTGACCCTCTTGCCTTCCATCTCGACCAGAATCCCGCCGTGCCCCTCTACCCTGGCGAGAGATTCAATCTTGATCTTCATACCTCCGCCCCCAGCTTTTCAAGATGTTCAAGGATCTTCTTTCCTCCATAGTTTCTGACCCTTCTCTTTATCTCTGCGCTCGTAAATCCCTTTTCCAGGAGAAGGTGATACAAGGAGACAAGATTTCCCTCCTCGTACGGTCCCCAGCAGCCAACACACGGAAGATTGTGGCTGGGACAAGCTGCGCTACACCCGCCTGCAGTCAGCGGCCCCAGGCAAGGAATACCCTCGAGAAGAAGACACTTGCTCTCCTTCCATTTGCACTCCATGCAGACCGGGAACTGATATAACTCGGGGGGATCTTGATTCATGATTCGAGTGAACGCTCTCAAGAATTGATTCCTATCGATGGGGCAGCCAGGAACGTAGTAATGAACCTCGACGAAACTGTCCACAGGTTCGGATTCGAAAGCTTCGCCAATAGAAGGCCTTTCTTGGCCGTACACCTTCTTGAATCTTTCCTCCCAGCCTCCGAGGCCCAGCTTCATGGACTGAATTCCCCCGACGCAGGCGCAGGTTCCGATGGCAACAACGGTCTTGGCTCTGGAGGCCACTTCAATCAGTTTCTCTTTCTGCTCCCGGGTTGTGATGGAACCTTCTATCAGTGCGATGTCCAACTCGACCTCTCTGTTGTCTCTTTGAACCATCGAGAACGAGCAGACATCCACGACCGAGAAGAAATCCAACAGTTCATCTTCCGAATGGACTATCGTCAGAGCATCGCCTGCACAGCCGGTGAATTCGTAGATTCCGACCTTCATTTCGGTCCGTCGCATGACCTCTCCCTAAATCAGTTCTCTCATGTGAAGGACATCCCAGTAAGAGAAAACCGGACCGTCAAGGCACGTATACGTGTAGTCGATGGCGCAGTGTCCACATTTGCCGGTTCCACATTTCATTCTTCGTTCCAGCGTCATAAGGATCTGATGCTTCGCTATGTTGAACTTAAGAAGCTCTTCGATAACGAACTTATACATCACCGGAGGACCGCAGACGACTGCGTAAGTCCTCTCGGGATTGATGCCCTTTACGTGCTTAAACAGGTGTGTCACCATACCGCTGTGACAAGGCCACTTGCCGGTGTCGTCCTCCTCAACAGCCAGCAAAGGAACCAGGTCGTCCCTCTCCCGAAGACTGAGAAACTCGTCCGTGAAGAGCATGTCTGAAGGCTTCCTGGCGCCGTAGAGAAAGTAGAGCTTCCCGAAGAGATCCCTGTTATCCAGTGCATAGAGAAGAAGAGAGCGCAGAGGCGCAGCCCCGAGGCCGCCAACGATAATGATCAAATCGTGGCCCAGCATCTTCTCCACGGGAAAACCGTTTCCGTAAGGGCCCCTCACCCCTATGAGCGAGTTCTCTTTCAACCTGAAAAGAGCGTTCGTCACGCTCCCCGCGCTTCTTATGCAGAATTCAAGGAGGCCGGGGCGAGAGGGGGAGGAGGAAATTGAAAACGGTGCCTCTCCTGTTCCCATTACCGAGACCATCATGAACTGTCCAGGTAGGTAATCCAGAGAGAGGGCTCTCTTTCTTTGGAGAGGTCTCACCTGAAAGAGCTTCACGTCCTCAGTCAGAGTGTGCCTCCGGACAATCCGCATGAGCTCAGGGTGAAACGGGTTATGTTCGGTATAACGGGTATACTGAATTTCCATCACTTCGCTCCCCTTAGAGCCAATCTCTTCCAGAAGGCGTCGACGTCCTCGCCCCTCAGGGCTTGGGAAACGGTCTTAACGTTTATGTCGACCGGACATGTTTCTATGCACCTTCCGCAGCCAACACAGCTGAACTTTCCGAACGCCGAGATGAACGCTTGTAGCTTGTGCGTATACCAAAGCTTCAAACGGTCTGAACGTTTCTCTCTGAAGTTGTGTCCTCCGGCGACCAAGGAATATTCCTTCAGCATGCAGGAGTCCCAGCACCTCGTTCGCTCGCCTTCGTCGTTGTGCATGTAGAAGCAATCAGAAACGTTGTAGCAATTGCAGGTAGGGCAAACCATTGAGCACGAGCCGCACGAGAGACAACTCAAGGCGATCTCCTCCCACACGGGATCGTTGTATTTAAGTTCCATAATGTCGGGCAGGGCCGTGAAATCAATGTGGAGCGTAAACTGATTCTCCCGCCACTTCTGCCATTCTATAAAGCTTTCGATGTCCCTGATCTCCACGTTCTCTTCGAACAAATCCGGGGCCATTCTGATCAAATCGTCTCCCTTGCTCGAGCCGATCCAAACGAGGTAGAAATCGCCCAGATCGGTGAAAAAGAGATCGTAGCCCTCTTCGACCACGTGGGTTCTGGTCGAGAGACAGAAGCACTTGTCGTCCGGAACACAGGAGTGTCCGATGACTATGGACTTCTCTCTTCTCGTAAGCCAATAGGGATCCGGATATTCTCTCGTAAAGAGCTTATCAAGGATGAGAAGGCCATGAATGTCGCATGGATGAAGGCCGAAGATGACCCTCGACGGCACCCCGTCGAGTTCTTCCGAGTACCCGTGGAGGCTAAACTTGAACATATTGAAATAAGGGGGATGGAAAAAGATTTTTGGCGGAATGATCGTTCTAGTGGCGGCGAGATCCAGTTCCGAGAAGTCCGTCACTTTCTGGTAAACGTGGGTGTGTGTTTCTCCGGCCGCTCCCGGCTTCGAAGCGTTCGTCCCTTTCGTTCTTACAGGACCCCAGAGCTCCCATTTACTACCGATGATTTGAGCGAAACTTGGAACGTTCTCTTTGAGGATTCTTACAACTTTCATTCGCCTTCACCAGGAGAGAGACCTCGGTTTCCGCGCCGGTCCGAGCGCCTCTTCCCTAACAGGGAGCAATCAGGGACTCACGAACTTATCCCTTATGGCCGGGAAACTCTGGGCCGCTTAGGACGGCACAAAGCCCCCAGCGGCCGTTGCCGAAACCTATTGCCACAGAGCCAAAACAAAACAAAATACCACTATCGCGAATGCTGTGCAAGAGAAATTTGGGCCCTTGCCTTGGCGGTACGGTGTGGGCCGTGTGTTCGGTGCGAGCGCCTTTCAATCTGGGCATTGATTTTTGCCTTGGCGGCAGGGCGCCGGCCGCGTGTTTGGTGCGAGCCCTTCCAATCGGGGCATTGATTTTTGCCTCGGCGGCAGGGTGAGAAGCCGTCTGTTCCGTGCCAGCACTTTCCGATCTGGGCATTGATTTTTGCCTTAACGCTGCTAAGCTATAGCGTGACTAACGTGGCTCCGATTTTGCGGCCCAGGATAACCCAGGACACTTACCATGAAATGTCCTCGCTGTAAGAGGGAAATCGAATCCGGACAGAAGAACTGTAGCTATTGCGGGGCAGAAATAAAGCGTCCCCTCATCCGAAGACTGCTTGAGGGTCTTACTGCTCCCGAGACCGACGAGCAACAGATCGCCCGAGCCGTGGCAACGGGGAAAAAGCCGAGGATAGCCTCCACGGAAGACGTGGGACTCTACCTCAAGCACGCAATCGGAGACGAAAAGTTCGCCTTGATCCTCGCGGAGGCAATGGGAAAGATCGGCAAGGACGGCTGCCTCAGGATCAAGAGAGGGGGAGAAGGGGACCCCTACAGCGTCGAATATACGTACTCGGAACTGCCCCAGCACATGTCGGGAAGAGAAATCGCAAAACGCGTGCAAGAGCTGAGGCGCGCCCTGGCACAGGCGAAATCCCCCATTGAAGAAGAGAGGCTTCAAGAAGAGCTTGTGCGTTTGTCGGAGACCACTGCTACCATATGGGTGAACTCGTCCTCGGAAGAGGATTTAGACAAGGCAGATCTCTTGCTCGAGAAAGCCATAGAAGCTCTCAGGCGATTCTCCGGATAGAGACAGCGCGAGCGATGATGCGGGCGATGTTCCGTGGAAGCTTCCGCGAGCGCACCTCCCGGTGTGTGGCCGGCCGCGCAGTGAAAGGTGGGAAACTGTGGAAGAATTTCGGCAATTCATCCAAAACCAGGGCATGACCACAGGCCAGCTGGTCGTAATCGCCCTTTTTCTGCTGGCGTGGCTTGAATGTCTTGGGTCGTGGCTCTTCGGACTGTTTGAGTTCTGGTCAACACGGAGGGTGAGCGGAAGGTTCTTCGGGATTGGGCCGGTTGTGTGGCGTGGGGTCCGTAGTCTTCCCCCGCCTTATATGCCGGTTGGCGCGACACTGAAGGCGTCCTCTTTAAACATGAGACTCCTCGCGCCGGACCGCTGCATCTTCGCGCCGGTTAGCGGCATGGAGCTGGGTGGTCGGGGGATGACGGCTCTAAAGGGAGACGCGAAATGGCAGGGCGTGACCGCGGAGATTACCGTGCGTGCGCCGGTCGGCACGTTTGCCTTCATGCTTTCTTGGCTTTCGCTCTGCGTCATCTGGGCCGTCATGGCGATCATGTTTTCGATCCCAACTGCTACTCTGCTAATCCCGATCATAATGTTCGTGGGGGGCACTCTCATATTGAGGCACACCTGGCTGAGGGCACGCAGAGACTCCGAGGATTTCGTGTCGGAATTCACGGAGTACCTGGCAACGCAGGGACGAGCGGTGAGCCGAGAGGAGGAGTTCTGAAGGATGATATCGAAAGGGAAATGGGTAGGAAGAAAGTTCTCATTTGACCTCAAGCTCGAAGACTTTCCTCTCATCTTGGAACGGCTCCGTGGAACACCTGCCCGCATCGAGGAGAGGATAGCGGAACTCACGCAGGAGAAGCTGAGGAAAAAGCCGGACGACTCCTGGTCGATTCAAGAAACCGTGGGCCATCTGGGAGACCTGGAGTCACTCTGGACAGCAAGGCTGGACGATCTACGCTCAGGAGCGAAGGAACTCACGCCCGCGGACATGACTAACACCAAGACGAACAGTGCAAATCATAATGCAAAGACTATCGAAGAGGTTCTGCGTTCGTTTCGATCTGCCAGGGAGAAGTTCGTGTACCGTTTGGAGCGATTGAGTAAATCAGAGGTCCTCGCCTCGGGCTTTCATCCACGCCTCAAGAAACCGATGCGCGCGCTGGACCTCGCATACTTTGCCGCCGAGCACGACGACCATCATCTGGCTCGAATAACGGAGCTCCTCCGCTCCTACAAGCTCCACCAATAGCTCAGCTTCACGAGGAAGGTGTTTTTCGGAGTCGTGTCGAAGAGGTGGTCCAAGTCGCGGTCGAACGTGAAATCTCCGATGCTTCTGTAAGCTTCTCTTGCCTGGGTCCACACCAGGTAGAGCGTGCTTCCCGGTCTGTATTCCCAGCGCAGAATCACGTTAGAGTTAAAAGAAGTCCAGTTGTAGTCGGGTTCCTCCGCCTGCTCGTCGTACACCGAGGAGTCAACGTATTCGAAGCTACTCGGCGGAACGAGCTTCTTAAAGTTCTCGTAGTCCACGGCCGCGAAGAAAGGCTGAGCGTAAACCTGAAGCGTCAGGTTCTTGGTGAAGGTGACCGTCCCCCGGATGGTCGCGTCCAGCCTATGGAGAGTCTGTTCGCCAAAGATGTCGTCGGTTCTGTTTCCTTCCGTATCTTCCAGGGAGGTCAGCCACCTGGTCACTCCCCAGTGCGTGCGATAATTGGGCCCGATACTCAGCTCTACGTTCGACCTCGGCTGGAATTGGAGCCAGAGGTGGTAGCTGTTGTAGCGCCCGTCCCAAGTGTCTCCGCCGCTAACCTCCGCGTGGAGCGACAACCACTTCCTGCTGTCAGTATCCATCCAGAATCCCCAGTTCCGTCCGATCGGAATCGGGGCCGGCGGCCCACCCCTGGTCTCGAGGTCCGAGTACGTCATCTCGAAATCAGTCCACGCATACATTCCCACGTACCAGAAGTTCGTAAGCTCGATAGAGTTGTTGAAATTTCCTCCCCGCGTGAGCCTGACACCGGAGAGGTTATCGGTGATGCCTAAGTTGACGTTGTTCCAACTTTTGCTTATTATCCACCGCTTGCCCGTGGTCCTGTACTGAAACCAGCCCCAACCTTCTATCAGGTCAGCGCGATTGAGGTATCCCAGGCGATTGAGGTCCAGTCCGCGGTCGCGATATTCGGCTTTCACGGAGCCTCGGAAGTTCTCACCGCCGGACTTCTCGAACAGAAGCACGCCGCCCCATCCGTCCTTGTCAGGTGCCGTCTTAGAGCCCACGACCTGCCCCGTGACTTTGTAGTCGGCGTTTTTGAAACGAAGATTCCAGTCCGCGCCGCCGGCCAACTGGGGATTTCTGTTCTTCTGACTCACGGACGTGGCCATGAAGCCGATTTCGGAGTTTTTCAAGATGTCCTGCTTCACCCGAGCGATGAGGAAGTTAGCCTGAGGTTCTATGACTCCGTTTCTCCTCACACCGTCTTCGTCGACGTAGTCAGTTTCTTCGCGCTGGGTCACGGATTCCAGAATACCTACGGAGGTTCCGCCGGAAGTCTTCCCGCTGATTTTGGCCGCACCAAGGATGGTCGTTGCCGCCGGGCGGTCTATGTAGTAGTCGGCGTCGTCAAACCAGACGGAGGGCGCCGCTCCGATCCTTCGAGAGTAGAAGAGCGTGTAATAGGTCTCGAATATCTTGTTTCCTTCCATGAAGAAGGGCCGCTTTTCCGGATACCAGGTCTCGAAGGTAGAGAGATTAAGTATGGTCTCGTCAGCTTCGACCTGGCCGAAGTCCGGATTGATGGTGGCGTCCAGAGTAAGACCGGACGTGAGTCCGTACTTCGCGTCGAAGCCCAGTTTGCCCATGTAGTCCCTGCCGTCGAGGTTGCCCGGGCTTTTGGGCTCACCCTCTGCGTAGGAGACTGCGTAGGGCCGAAGCTCAAGTCGCTCCGGTGGGCGGAGTCCCTTTAGACCTTTAAGATGGCCGAACTGCGAGACGAAACCACCGGCGCTGTCCGGGATGTGCTTCCATCTGTCAAGTTCGTTCTTTCGGCTTATGGCCCTGCTTAAGTAGAATCCCCAGACCGGGTCTCCGTTTCCGCAGGAAAAGCGCAGGCAGTGAAACGGTATCTTAAATTCCGCAGACCAGCCCCAGTCAGTAATCTGCGTACCGCCTTCCCACACCGCGTCCCACGAGTCGTCGCTCCAGTTGTCGTTGTAATAGTAGACGTCCCTCTGAGTGCCCGAGGCGAAGAGGCTGAAGCAGTAGGCGGTCTGGTGGTCGTGGTGGCTGTCCAGCATCAGGTGCACTATGTCGCCCTCCACCCACCTGTCTCTGCGGGTGAGGCGATTTATTATCTTGTCCGGTTCCGAATCGTACATCTCCACGCCCACGTAGAGGGCCTCGTTATCGTAAGCCACCCTCACGAACGTGGATTCGGACGCGGGCTCGCCCTCGTTCGGCTGATATTGCGTGAAGTCCCCCGAACGCTGAGCCTCCTGCCAGAAGGGCTCATCCAGAACACCGTCTATCTTCGTGCCTGACTTGATCCTGACGGCCGTGATGCTTTTCAGCGTGTCTATGTCCGTTGGTTGGGCTTCTGCGGTTTCTTCAGTCTCTTGGCCGCTTTTGGCTGCAACGGCTTCGTGGGGAATCAGAGCGATTAGGAACAAGAGCGAGGAGAGGACGAGTGCCAGGAAGAACCTGACGGGGAGGTTGGTGGACGGCATTTTCTCCTCCATCTCAGGGCAGGGTTAGGGATGTGGCGGACCGGTCTCCACCGTGTTTATCTTTAAGACGCAGAAAAGGGGCAAAAGGTTCCCTCCGAAGTGGAAGAAAATGCTTGAGATGCGGGAATTATGGCACTTGACGCTCGAAATCTGGCTCTTGATATGGGGAATTCGCCCGATTAGACGGGGAATGAGGCTTCGGCAATGGAAGGATCGCGTCGGTGGGCATCCAAGGCCAGATTGTGGCTACGTTCTCAAAAAAGGGACTTGATCTTGCCCCAGGTGGTGGGCTGGATAAGGGTGGCTTCTTCGATGTAGATGTTTGTCCAGTAGGTCCACACCCGCTGGTGGAACCCGAAGGGATCTGAGTCGAGAGTGTCTTCCCATTGGCCGTTGGCGTCAAACATCAGGTAGAGGACGGTTTGAATATCAAACCCGGAGTCTTCATAGAAAGACGTGGCTCCCCCCTCTCCAACGCCTCCGTCAAGGCTAAACAGCAGACACGCCTGTGCATCGCACGGCACCGCGCCGGACTCTCCGACGGTCCAGGCCCAGCTCTTGAACTTCCCGGTGGTATCCTCTATACCGAAGGAAATGGAGCTTATTTGGCACGGAGCGAACACGCAGAAATGGATTTTTCCGCCTGTCAAATCGGGGTCCTCACCGAACGCGTACTGCCACGCCGCGATGATGTCTTCTCTTCCGTCGTAAGTGTCGCCCCATCCCATCCCCACGCCTGGCACATCGGGCACCTGCGGAATCTCTTCCATGACCGCAAGATTGGGAATGCGAAAGTAGCCGGACATCCCGGGATAGTGGGACTGAAGAGCGCTGTTCCAGTCAACCACGAAGCGAATCTGGCTGGCGTTCCATGCGTCCACGAGTTGCGAGTGGTCGACTAAGCGGATGTTGCCGTCGGAGAAGACTGCGACGGGCGAAAGGAAAAGCAAGGACATAACTAAGAAGGGAGTCAACAAGGTGGCTCGCTTCATGGCTGCACACCTCCCTTCATATAAAGCAACCCAATATATTATAGCACGCTATTGCGTCGATTTCCAGACCAATCGTCGAGCAGTATGCGCGGCGGCGTCTGTTGGCTGAAGCGTTGGGGTCGGTAGCATTCGGTGCGGTTCAGAAACGAGATTTCTAGCTCCGCAGGCAGTCTGAAGATGCGCGGCGGTCCCACTGCTGGCAGGACCATCCGAGAAGGCGGCATATCAATCCTGTGGCAGTTGAGGCGACCTCGCGAGCACCACGCATGGGTGTTATCGAATTACTCCTTGACAATCAGCCGACGGCGTCCTATTAGGAAAAGAATGAGAGCGATGCCTGATAGTGCATTTGATCGTCGATATCATGTCCGAGCTTGGGGTGAGGAGTGATTCTTGGTGATGGGAGAATGAGATGACGAAGAAAGAAGAAGCAGCACGCCTTGTGAAGAAGGGCCTGAGCCCTCGTGAAATCGCACGGAAAATGGGCAAGACTATGTGGGAAATCCAAACATATCTGTTTTCCCTGATCGCGGAACGCCGGCTCACACGTTCCGACATTCTCCTCACTATCAGTGCAGAAGAAAAAGAAGCCTTTGAGTCACACATCGAATCCTACAGGGGACACAGGGGTAAGAAAGGCCATTGGGCATTAATTGAGAGTGCCAAGCTAAAAGGGATGGATTTTGAACAGCTTAGAATCTATGTCGACTGTAGAGACCCAAAAGTATCACAAAGTCACCTATAAACCTGCATTTCCCGAATCGAAATCGATCTTCACCACTTCATAAGAGATGTTCTTGAAACTAACTCAACCCCCTATTTTCCCAGGAAATGATACATAATCCTCACTCTGTTTCGGCTTGATTCCGGTTCAATTTTGTGATAGAGTGACGAGTTATGATAGGCGGAGGTGACCTGTTATACAGAATTGTCGGCACATTTCTGCCTACCCTTAGCTTCTCTAAGCCGTCCTGTTTATACTCTGACCCTAATGCGCCATAATGCTGGTTAACAGGTGCTTTGGCTGTGAGGGCGCAAGTCTCGAGTTTTCCGGCAGAGATGCATTCTGCTCTGACCTATCCGAAAGCCAGAGGAGAGAGGGGATGCGAAGTGAACAGGCTCACCCCGCCTGCCAGCCTGCCCTCTGCTGCAAGACCAAGGTCGCTCAGGAGGCCTCAAAAATTAGAAGCGCGGGCTCGCTACCAACACCAAAAGAACACTTTCCCGCGCATAATTCCCCCTATTGAAATCGAGGAAATAGACCTAAAACACAGCGGATCCGCACTGGTTCCTGCCTTGGCCTAGCAGCAGGGAGCTGACCTGCGGCAGGGCTAAGCCTACAAGCTCCACTCTTTCTTCTTCCACGTGGAATACAGAGGTTACAGAGCGAGGAGTCCGCCATTCACCAGCAGGCACTTGTGGAGGTGGACAGTGAGAGAAACAAGGATTTGATGCAACATGGGTGAACACTTAGCTGACGGGCAAGATGGCCGGCAGCCGCAGGGGGTAGGCGCGGCTTGGCCATGGTTGACAACGGGCACTTCTGCTGAGCCCGAAGAAGGGTTTACGAAGTTCCCTAACTACATATTGGAGAAGATACTGATCTTCGGCTTCAGCAAATGTGAGCTCCTAATTGTGCTGGCGGTCGTCAGGAAGACGTGCGGTTGGCACAAGGAGATGGATAGCTTGAGCTATTCGCAGATAGTGAAGCTCACTGGCATCGCGAGAAGGCACGTGAGGAAGGTGACGAAGCGTTTGAGGGAAGCGTGTGTGCTTACATGCGAAGGCGATCCAGGTGGGCGCGATCCCCTTAACTGGGGCATCGAGAGGAGGACTGAGCTGTGGGACCATGAACTACTCTGCAAGCTTCGCGATCGGGGAGAGACTAAGAAGCCGAGGTTCCCTTCCCTCGAAGCAGAACGAGAGGGGATAACTGTTATCCCCTCTGAGGGGATAGATTCCGTGCACGGGGGTGGGGATAGAATTGGTGCACCACAAAAGAAAGCTTTAAAGAAAGCTATAAAGAAAACCGGCGCGGCGGACGCCGCGGTTTCTTCTTCACAAACAGGGGAGACTAGAGAAGGAGGGCTAGAGGAGAGTAGTAACCCGCCATCAGCAGGACAACGGTCTAGTTGCGTAGGTGCCAATACACCTAACAAGGAGCAGAGGATTCGCTTAGTGAACCTCTGCGCGGAGCTTGAGAGTGCGGGGCACAATCCCTACCTCTGGCTGGCCCGGAAGCGGAAAGAGGGAGTGCCGATTCCTGCGGTCATAGAGGTGTTAGAGGACGTGGCGAAGCATAAGGAACTGGTTCGTGAGTTCTGGGGGCGGGCGGAGAGCCGTCTGGGGCAGATTCGTGAGAGGGAGCTTGGAGCACACATCGAGGGGGAGCATGAGCAGCGGAAGGCTGCGTTTGCCCACAGCGCTGGAGACATCCTGGAGCAGGTGGCACTGCGAGCGCTACGCAAACAGGAGGACGGGGAAGAGAGGTCCAGGGACGACTGAGAGGAGGCCCATACAGAAGAAAACGGATGGGGAGGTGCTTAACTGAGGATGAAAAGAACCCACAGCGAAGGAGCGTGCGAAAAGCTGCGGACTCCCGTTCCCCCATCCATGGGTGAGATTAGCTCGTGGAGGAGGCCGTGTCAACGGGAGGCGGTGAAATGGCAAAAGAGCGGCCCGCAGCGAAGGAGCGCACCCAAGAAAACGCTACGGGCTTCCGAAAGAGGGTGAAGATTCACGGTCATCCCCATAACTATTATATCACAGTGTTGCAATCTCGTCAATGAGGGGTGAAGGATAAATGTGGCAAAAACTGAAAGCGCTCCCTCCCTACTTCGGAGGCAAGAGGAAGCTCCTGGGGCACATCTTCAAGCACCTGCCTAAGCCTGGAGAGGCTGGCGTGTTCGTGGATGCTTTCCTCGGTGGCGGCTCGGTCTCGCTCTTTGCCAAGGCAAGGGGCTACCGGGTGCTGTGTAATGATATTGCCTTGAGGAGCTACGTGGTAGGGAAGGCTTTGATAGAGAACGACCGTGTGAAGCTGAGCGACGTTGACGTGACGAGGCTGTTTAACGTGAAGCAGAACGGCCCCGGCTTCGTAGAAGAGAACTTCTCTCCTGACGTGGTGACCACAAAGCACGCTCGCTTCCTGGATGGGGCGTTTGAGGTGGCGCGGGAGACAGACGGCATGAAGCACTGGCTGCTCCTGCTTTTGCTTGCTCGCTACGTGCTCCGCATGCGGCCCATGGGAAACTTCGGTGCGAAGACGATCGTGAGGCAGATGGAGGAAGGCAAGTGGGAGGCCATGAACCCTAATTACTTAAGGGATGTTCTAGCAAGAAACATCTGCGGGCATCCCAGAAGGGTTGCAGAGGCTTTGAGGAAGCACATCAACAAAGGGGTGTTCTCAAACGGGCAGAGAAACAAGGCCCACCAGAAGGATGTGTTTGAGTTCTTAAGTGAAACAGAAGGTGACATCCTCTACCTTGACCCGCCCTACGCTGGCACAAGCTCGTATGAGAGCTCGCTCAAGGCTCTGGACTCAATGCTGAAAGGCAGGCTCGCCCAAGCTGAGGCTAGCGTCTTTAGCAGAGCCGGGGCTTTGGAGGCTTTGGAGAAGCTCTTTGCAGCTTCGGTGCGCTTCCCCGTGTGGGTCATCTCTTACGGCAACGCGGAGATTGACCTGGGTACGTTGAGTGCGCTTGTGGAGAAGTTCAAGACGGACGTCAGGGCAGAGGAGTTTCGGTATACGCATCTCACGGGACTGAGCAGCGAGGAGCACCGCGAGAAGAACAGGGAGTTCCTGATAGTGGCAAAGGGGAAACGGTAACGATGAAGGAAAGATTAAAAGTGACTCATATAGAGGTAGAGAAGCTAAGGCCCAATCCGTGGAATCCAAACCGCATGAGCGATGAGATGTTCCACAAGCTAAAGGAGTATGTGAAGCGCGAAGGGATGGTTGAGCCCATCGTAGTGAGGCCGCAAGCAGACGGCTTCGAGATCCTTGGCGGCTACCATCGCTGGCTCATCTGCAAGGAGCTGGGGTACGGAAGCGTGCCATGTGTGGTGGTTGAGCTGGATGACAGGAGAGCGAGAATCCTAAGCGTCAACTTAAATGAGCTAAAGGGGCAGAGCCTTCCGCATCTCCTGGCGGAGCTGATACACGATCTCTCGAAGGGAGTTACGTTGGAAGACTTGGAAACGCAGCTTCCCTACAGCACAGCAGAGCTTAAAGACTCGCTGGAGCTCTTGAAGCTTCCTGACGGACTGGATGCATGGCTTGAGGAGGAGGCAGAGAGGCAGGAGCGTGAACGGCCGGTGATATTGAGCTTCGTTGTGGAAGATGCAGAGCCTATTGAGAAGGCCTTGGAAGAAGCATCGAGGAAACACGCGACCTCTCTCACCAGAGGGCGTGCACTCGTTGAGATAGCGAGAGCCTACCTTGAGGGTGGTGATGCGAAGTGAGTCAGCAGGAGCTTCAGAAGGAACAAGAGCATCACAAGAAGGCCTTCGAGTACTACTACGCCCTCGGTGAGAAGCGAAGTTACCCGGCAACAGCCAAGAAGTTCGGTGTGAGCGTGAGCTCGGTGAAGCTGTGGGGACGCTCCTTCGGGTGGAAGAAGCGGCTCAAAGAGCGGGACGCAGAGGTAGCCCGCACGATGGCTCAGCGCAGCATGAAGGATGAGGTCTCCCACCGCACGCGCAACCGCCAGCTCGTGCAGCTTGCCCTGGTGCAGCTTGCGAAGGCGATAGCTACAGGGAAGGTGAAGATGACGCTGGCAGACCTAGACAGGCTGGTGCGATTGGAAGCGTTCCTGGCAGACGAGCCGGATTCCCGTCAGGAGATAATGGTGGGCGAGCTGCGTGGCAAGAGCAGAGAGGAGCTGCGTGCACTGATGCGGCAGGAGCTTGAGATGCTAAAGCAGCTGGACGAGCGGGAGCGGGAGATAGAGGTGTGGGAGCGAGAAGGCAAGGTGCCTGCGCTTACTGAAGGCACGCAGACTGGCGAGCAGGAGGAAGGGAGCCTGTCAGAAGAAGAGGCTCCCTAGCATAGATGTTCTTTGACAACTGAATACTAACGGAAAAGGGTCTTGATACGGCCCCAGGTTGTGTGCTCTATTGCTGTTCCTTGGCAGCCAACGGGCAATGCACCAATGAGACCACAGCCTGATGGAGAACTGTCCGGGGCGCAGGGTGAGTTCTCGCAGAGATAGTAGTTGTCACTGAATCTGTCGCAGAACCGAGGATCAGCTGACAGATTACCGTTTACAGTACCCATTCCTGCGATGCCGTTCACCCAGTCACCACCCGCATTGCCGAATATGTCGCAACACGTAACGGTGGGTGGCGAAGGACAAAGGACAGCCTCTCCGTCAGTGCTGAACGCAATGATGGTGTTGCTGAGTGTGAGTGAGCCGGCGCCAGACCACATTATGCCTCCGCCATCACGTGCTGAATTCCCGGAGAACGTACAATTGGTCATTGTCACTAAGCCACCGTCGCAGTAAAGGCCTCCTCCAATCAGCGCGGAGTTTCGGAAGAAACCGCAACTGGTGAATATGGGTGAAGAAGAAGACCGGATGTGCACACCGCCACCATACCCGGCTCCCACTACGGAGTTATCCGAGAAGCTGCAGTTCACGATCATGGGAGAGGAATTACTCACGAAAAGCGCACCTCCGCCCTCATACCAAGGAGCCATATTACACTCTCCACCAGTGAACGTGAACCCTTCTATCTTCGAGCTGCTGCCCACGCTCTGGCACACCAGGATCGGCGCAAGACCTCCGGCACCATCGATCGTCACGCATCCGGGTTCGCCAGTGGCACTCAGCAGACATACACCGGATCTCATATAGATCTCGTCACCCTCGTAATAGGTACCGCATTCCACGAGAACGGTGTCGCCCGCCGCTGAAGAGTCAATACCAGCTCGAATTGTTGGAGCATCACCCGTGCCATCCGATTTGATGTACCACGTTCGTGCCTCAACGCTGATGCAGGAAGCGAGCAACAAAGCAGGAACCAGTAGAATCTGTAGGATCAGTGTCCGCATCTGCCTCATCACCTCATAGATGAGCAGGAGAGACCTTGGAAGGTAGGGCGGCCTGTATCAACTGAAGAATATCACAAGGGTAGAAGCGTGTCAAACCGAAGCTGGATGTCCAACAATCGTCAGAAAGGCAGCCCCTCAGAGGAAGAGCTGCCCTAGCATAGATGCTCTTTGAGAAATCAATATCAACGATACAATGCCTTGATACGACCCCAGGTTGAACTGGCCGGCTCCTCTACACCGACACCCCACCCTCCGCAAGGACTCTGGGCGATGCCACCGAGCGAAGGCTCATCCCATGGGCCCTCCTCGACGGTTACCCAAACCTCTCCGAAAATGCCCCCGCTGTGCCCGTTGATGACTCGCACAAGGTATTCGCCGGGAGCAACGTGAAGTATGGACGTGGAGAGATCAAAGCAACAAAGGCAAACGCAGGGACCAAACTCGAATGTCTCGAACTCAAGAAGGTTAAAGGTATCCTGCACCTCAAAGAGCTCGAAGAGCATCGTCGCACAGCAGTTCCACTCAGCCTGGTCGTGGTAGACATTGATGGTGCTGCCAACAGCCTCAGCTCTCACAATGTCGTGGCAAGGAGGCCAGCCTGCGTAGGCGCTGCTAAAAAAGAGGACTGTGAAGGCAAACATCAGAAGAAATGATAGAACGGCTCTCCGCATGAGCCTCACCACCTCTCAGGCAGGACAAGTTGGCCAGCTGCAGAGGGAATCTTCAGCACTTTCAGGATAGCGCCGTATCGAAGAGGAGTCAAGTGTAAACATGTGCATTGGCTGTCAATGTGTCGGGAAAATCAAAGGACTATCTTTGAAAGTGAAATGCCCCGACTGTTGCCTTAAGCAATGTTGTGATATTCGCATAATACAAATTCTACGAAATAACCCAAAGTGGCCTGTTTTTACGGAAAAACCGGGATTCGTATAGATACCGGCTTCAAAAGGCTAGGAACGGATCCCGCAAAGGAGTGATGAAGTTGGAATCTCTCGAACTGATGCATTGTTACGCCGCACAAGAGCCGCAAGGGGAGCCACTGGCCTTCGGATTAGCGAGAAGTTCAGTCGGCTCGACGCCGGTTGCACTTGCGCCGCTTCAAACTAGACTTCCGCTAGCCGCTCGCTCACATGCTGGCGATCGCTGTGCGGAGGGCTTTGTCCTCGACCCGTGCGTAGATTTCGGTCGTGGCGATGTGCCTGTGGCCGAGGGCTCGCTGCACAAGCCTGAGGTCGCCGGTCTGACGATAGAGCCTGGTGGCGAAGGTGTGCCTCAGCGAGTGCACGCTGAGCTGCCGCGTGATGCCTGCTGCTGCGAGCCAGTGCTGGAGCCTGAGCTGCACCTGCCTAGCGCAGAGGCGGCTTCCGCGGAGGGAGCTGAAGAGCGGAGTGCTGTCGGTGGAGGCGTGAGCGTTGATGTGGCGGGCGAGCAGCCGGCAGAGCTGCACGTTCAAGAACACTGTGTCTTCGCGTCCACCTTTAGCGGCGATCGTGACGCTACACTCAGCGAGGCTCACGTCCCCAGCGTTCAGACCAACCAGCGAGCCCAGCCTGATGCCGGTGCCGAGGAGCAGCGAGAACATGGTGTGGTCGCGGGTGGCAACTCTGCCGTTGGAGGCAGCGATGGTGGCGAGCAGTCTCTTGGCTTCGTGGCGAGACAGGTACGACGGCACTGGCCTGTCAGTAGGCGTCGAGCGGATGAGCCTCGCAGGATTCTCGCTGATGTAGCTGGCATCTGCGAGGAAGCGGAAGAAAACTCTGAGCGCAGTCTTAGTCCTGTTAACCGACAGAGGAGCCTTGCCACCGTTAGCCGTCTGCGCCACAAGGAAGCGTGCGAGCATGTCGGGAGTGACGGAAGTAATGCTCGCGTCTCTGTGAAGCCAGCCCTTGAGCTTCCGCAGGTCCCGCAGGTAGGCCTGCCGCGTCCGCTCGCTCTTGCCGTCAGCCCGAAGCTGCGTGTCGAAGCGAGCGATGGCTGTGGAGAGCTTCATGGGTTCACCTCCTTCCGGGTGAGCACTCCAGCTACCCTGATGAACGCTTCCCTTCTGGGCACAGTCAACTGGATTATCCGAAGAATCCCCCCTTTCTGGCAGCCTTGCAGCCTTGCATTAGCCAACACGGCCGCCACACAGCCGCTGTGTGCGCCTTTCTTGAGAGAGGTGACCCTATATGCCTAGCCCCTGGGAAAGACCGCCCGACCCGCTTGAAGTGGCTGAAGCTCTGGCAAAGCTACGGGCAGTGAGAAGGGAGACTGTGCGCAAAGAGGTGTTGCAGAACGAGCGTGTGGAACTTCTCGCTTCCCACGTCCTGGGTTACGAAGTCAAGCCGTTTCACCTGGCTATGATCCGCTTCCAATCCCGATGCAAGGACTCGTGCCTTCAGCTAGCACCAAGAGGCTACGGGAAGACAACGGTGCTTACCATTACGAGAGCCGTGCACGAGATAGTGAAGGACCCAAACGTAAGAATCCTCATAGCCTCCAATACGCAGCTTCAAGCTGAAGTGTTCCTGCGTGAGATCAAGTTCCACCTACAACACAACCCTCTCCTCACACACTACTTCGGACGCTTCTTCAGCCCTGACAAATGGGATGTGAGGGAGATTGTGGTAGCACCAAGAACCTCCTCAGCCAAGGAGAGCACGGTGACGTGCGTTGGCGTTGGAGGTCCTGTGGCGACCAGGCACTATGATATAATTATTGCGGACGACCTCGTGGATGAAGAGAACTCCAGGACAGAGGTGCAGAGGGAGAAAGCAAGGGTGTGGTTCTACAAGACCTTGCAGCCCTGCCTTGAGCCCCACGGGAGGCTCTTCATCATAGGCACTAGATACCACTACCTTGACCTCTACGGGCACTTAATAAAGAACGAGTTTAAGCACAAGCATCAGATCATCCGGGCCATAGCTCCTGATGGCAGCACGCCATGGCCCGAGAAGTTCTCACTTGAGTGGCTGGAAGAACGAAGGAAGCAGGCAGGCTCAGCCATCTTTAATGCTCAGTACCAGAATGACACGGAGCTTATGAAGGGAGACATATTCAAGGAGGAGTGGTTCAGATTCTATGACACGGAGCCAGACTGGAGCTGCATGAGCTTCTTCATAGGCTGCGACCCAGCAGCAACGAGCAGGGACACGCTGCTACAGCGTCACAAGGCGGAGAGCGACTGGTGGACGATAGTGGTGGGGGCAAGGAAAGGAAAGCCGGGCAGAGAGGAAGGAGGAGAGATATATCTTAGAGAGCTTTGGCGAGCCCGCTGCACGAAGCAGGAGTATCTGGACGTGCTCAAGCGTTTCAACAATCAATACCATCCAGAAAGGGTAGTAATCGAGACCGTAGCAGCTCAGGAGTACCTGGCCCAGGATGCAGAGAGGTGGATGCCAGTGGAGCGGATGAGCCGCACCACGGACAAGGTAGCTAGGGCATACTGGCTTCAGCCTTTCTTCGAGAACGGGCAGCTGCTGATGCCGGCAAAGCATCTGGCAGGCGACTGGAGCCTCTGGCAAGCGCTGATGGATGAGCTGGTGCTATTCCCTCAGGGTGAGCACGACGACCTTTTTGACGGTTTGCAGACTTTAGTGGAAGGCGCCACGAGCTATCCGACCGTTATATTGCACAGGTATTCGCCAATTGAGAGGATATAGGCCTGCGGCCGCGTGCTGAGCCTTGTGCCGGGCAAGCAGCTGGCAGCAGCAACAGCCTCGGGCAAGCGCTCATGGGTGAGCTGGTGCTGCTTACGCAGGGCCAGAATGATGATCTGTTTGATGGCTGCAGACGATGGTGAGGCAGCGATGGGCTACGCTATGGCGGTGCCCGAGCAGCCCCGCCGTTTGCGAGGTGGTATGGAGCGCCAGTGAGCATTTTTCCGTTCCAATTTGCGGCGTTATGTGATATACTCCAGCACTGTGACAGATGGAAGAAGCTGGCTGGATGTTTTCTTGTCTCTTTTGGCAGGCTATCCGGGAGAGGATTACGGTTTAGGTAACCTTTGCACCGCACGTGAGTGTTCAAGAGGTTTGCTCTCTCATCGCGGATTCCCTAGACCGCCTCTCAACTTGGCACCCGACCCAGGGTAAGTGTCCCTTCCTGGACAGCACGGGACTTCTGTACGAATTGCGCGACTTCTAGGCGGAAGGATGGAGAAAATGTGTAAAGACAGAGAGACGCAACTGCTCGGTCGCATCGTGTTAGTGGCGTTGTTTGCGGTGGTGCTCTTGAGCCTGTGGGCGCCTTGCGCACTCGCGATACAGGGTAACGGCAAGCTCCAGATCCATCACATCGCCGTGGGCCAGGGGGACGGTGCGGTCATCATCACTCCGGAGGGTCAGGTTGTTCTCATAGACAGCGGGGACAACTGCACACTATTCTTGGGCTACATCGGCAGTCTGGGCATAACGAGCGTAGACTACCATTTTGCCTCGCACTACCACGCCGACCACATCGGGTGTCTGGATAACCTCCTTGCTACCGGGGTGACGCTCAACCTGGCCGGATACGACAGGGGTTACTCGTACACGACCGCAGCGTATACAAACTACGTGAACGCGGTCGGCGCCAAGAGACAGACCATGGCCAAGAACCAGGTCGTCACGCTGGACTCACTGTCGGCGCATCCGGTGTACATCAAGTGTGTGGACTTGAACGGTGCCGGAGTCTATTCGCCCACGGGGAGCGACGAGAACGCGAAGAGTATGGTCCTCAAGATAAGTTACGGCGAGTTTGACGAATCCTTTGGAGGCGACCTGACGGGGAACCCTTCGGTGGAGCCCACGGTAGGGCCGGAGATGGGCGATGTGGAAGTGTACAAGGTTCATCACCACAGTGCCGCCACGTCATCTTATGACGCGTGGCTCAACGCCACCACGCCCGAAGTGGGCATAATCTCTCTGGGCTCCAACGGCTACGGCTACGTCAACTCGACCACGCTCGATAGGTTGCACACCCACGGGGTGAAGACATACTGGACAGACGCGGGTTCCGCCGCGACTCCGGTTGAGGGTTGGGACAAGGTCGGAGGCAATATGGTCATCCAGGCCGACTGGCGCCCGGGGGCACCGTATACAGTCACGGGCAGCGGCTTTGTCGACATCTACTACAACTCTGGCACCGGGGTGGGCGCGGAAGGAGCCATCGCCGGCTGGGGGAGTTGCGGCGCTGGTCAGTGCAGCGTCCCTGCGCCCAATGCCGACTTCGTGGCAATCGATGCAGGCTGGGCTCACAGCCTGGGCCTTAAGTCCGACGGGACCATCGTCGCCTGTGGGTCGAACACCTATGGTCAGTGCGATGTCCCTGCGCCGAATGCCGACTTTGTAGCAGTCGCTGCAACCGGAAGTCACAGTCTGGGCCTCAAGTCCGATGGGACCATCGTCGCCTGGGGGAATAATAGCGACGGTCAGTGCAGCGTCCCTGTGCCGAATGCCGACTTTGTAGCAATCGAGGCAGGCGGGTGGTTCAGTCTGGGCCTTAAGTCCAACGGGACCGTCGTCGCCTGGGGGAGGAACAACTTTGGGCAGTGCAATGTCCCTGCGCCGAATGCTGACTTCGTGGCAATCTCAGGAGGTGGGGATCAGAGCCTGGGCCTTAAGTCCGACGGGACCATCGTCGCCTGGGGATATAATGGCAATGGTCAGTGCAATGTCCCTGCGCCGGATTCCGACTTCGTAGCAATCGCGGCAGGCTGGTATCACAGCCTGGGCGTCAAGTCCGACGGGACCGTCGTCGCCTGGGGGAGGAATGACTATGGTGAGTGCAATATCGCTGCGCCGAATGCCGACTTTGTAGCAGTCGCGGGAGGCTGCATGCACAGTGTGGGCCTCAAGTCCGACAGTACGATCGTCGCCTGGGGGTATAATGGCAGTGGCCAGTGCGATGTCCCTGCGCCCAATGCCGACTTTGTGGCAGTCGCGGCGGGCGGGTATCACAGCCTGGGCTTGACGGCCCCGCCTGTTGTGATTTCTGTCGAGGGGCCCGAGCCAGCCGTTGCGCCCGGAACGCCTGTGCTCTCAGTAGTGTCCGTTTCGCCCAACCCGTTCAATCCCTCTGTGGAGGTTCTCTTCGAGAGTCAGGGGTCGGGTCAGGTAGCTATGGAAGTCTACGATGTGAGCGGTAGGCGTATCAGGAATGTGTCTCTTGGGGTTTTGGGAACTGGTCTGCATACGGCACGGTGGGACGGACGGGATGCGAGTGGGGTTGACGTGTCTTCGGGAGTGTACTTCATACGTGTTTGGAGCGCTGTGGCGGAGTCCCGGCCGGTGAAGGCCGTACTGATTCGCTGAGGGGGCCCGGGTTGCTGAGCTGTCGTTGTGGGTCTGATGGACTTGCGCAGACGCCGGCGCCTTCGTGGCCACGCGGAAGATGGTGCTGCTAAGGTAAAGGCTGCGCTTGCTGCTGTGAACGCGGTGCACAGGGGGTAGGGCTTTCAGTCCATAGAGGTTGAACTGCTTTGTGAATCCCAGGATAGATCTCAGTTGTGTCATGATGAGGAAACGCGTATTTAAGGTTAAAGACCCAAGGAGAGTTACGGATTGACAAACATGATACCCTCAGCTACTATCATTTTAGTCCACTGATCGAGGGTTGCTTGCACCTCTGAGAGCTTTTCCGAGCTACCGAGGCGAGATAAGAGACAGTTTGAGTTAGTCTGCAGCAAGTGCCCATCTGTCATCCGTCTTTGTGGTTCACTCATTCAGCCCACTCTGATTCATAACCTAGGAACAAAGTGTGGCACACGAACTGGCTAGTAGCTACTGGAGGTGGTAAGGAAAATCAGTCAATTCATTTGAAACACGTTTCTGAAAGCAATTCTCTGGAGTTTAGTAATGTTGCCATTTGTGAGGTTTCACTTGCTATCGAGCTTCTACCTCCGAAACAGACATTATTGGACTGAAAGAGACAAGTAAGACAAGGAGATTAGAATGCAAGGTAGCAGGCTTTACGTAGGAAATCTTAGTTACGATGTAGCCAAGAGTGAACTTGAACAGCTGTTTGCCAGCTACGGTACAGTCAAGGAAGTCAACGTCGTCGAAGGTAAGGGATTTGGATTTGTTGAGATGGGTAGCTCCGCCGAGGCCGAGAAGGCGAAGGAAGGTTTGGATTCCACCGATTTCAAGGGACGCAGCTTGAAAGTTGACGAGGCGCGTCCGAAGAGAGACAGTGGAGATAGAGGGGGCGGGGGATATCGGAGATACTAAGATATCTGGTAAGTAACACCGCGTCAGTAGTGACAGCTGGCCATTTCAGATGACAACTAATCGGGGGGAGAATGTAGATTCTCCCCGATTAGTTTGTCGCCGAACTGCTTCTATTGCCGAAGACCCTCTCTCCGCAAGAGTACTCGGATGACGGCAAGGCACACTTCAGTCTGTATCACATCTCAGTCCCTCCACGTGTTCCCGATCAGGCTCTTGCCGCCTGCAGAGAATGGGTGAACCAGGGCGCGGCCCCTTGCTGCCTGCCAGCCAGCCTGCCCTCTGCTGCAAAACTAAGGCCGCCCAGTAGACCTTAGAAATGAAAAACGCAAGCCGCCCATACATCTGGCTACCCCTGCGCTTGCTGCCTATTCCGCCAACCTTTGTCACCCCCTGCCCAGCAGCTCGCGAGCTCGCATCGGCAGCAAGGGCGGCACGCTGGGGAGCCAAAGAACGCCGGCACTAAGTTAGAACGTGGTATAATGAATGGGGGCAGATCAGTGATTAGAAACTCATTCGTGACTGCATAGCCCTAGTATCAGTAGCGATGCTCGGGCGCGGGCGCGTGTATGCACTCGAATGTCATACTGGCCGGTGAGGCCGGAGAAAAGAGGGCAAGGATGAACAAATCCTTCGCAATCGCAGTTGCTGTACTTCTTCTGTATTTGGTTCCAGTCCTGACCACAGCCCAGGCAGGCATCCTCATCTCAGAGTTGTGCGACCCGCGGCTCAACTACACAACCGATCGCTTCATTGAGATATACAACGCGGGCAGCGAGGCCGTCGACCTAACGGGCTGGTCGCTTGTGGCTATGGGCAACAACGGCGAAATCTTCACCTGGAACCTTTCCGGCATGATCGATCCGGGCGAAGCCCTCGTCGCCGGGGACGCGACCACTACGGTCGCCTTTCAGGTCGATTTCCCTGACGAGGCTTGGTCGAGTAACAACGGCACGTGGAACGGGAAGGTGGGGGACGGCGCAAAGCTCATCGATGGCGGGCTAACGGTCGTGGACTACGTCGTCGCCGACGCGACGCGCTTCGAGAACAAAGACTATGTTCGAAACTACGGCATCATCGCGCCGAACACGATCTACGACCCAGGTGAGTGGACCGCGGCAGCTGTCGATTACCCGACGCAGGCTTCACCGGGCACCCATGACACCGCTCCTCCGATTCCCGGGCCAGCGGTCTTCGATCTGGTGACCGACCCGGAGTCGCCACTTGCGGGTGATACGGTGAACGTCGAGGCGGGGGTCACCGACACGACTGCCGTCACATCCGTTGTTCTTCACTGGGGCACGGTCCAGGGCTTCCTCACGAACGCCATCAACATGTCCTATCTGTCGGGCGTCACCTACCGAACCGACTCCCCGATACCGGGACAGTCGGCGGGCACGGTTGTCTACCACCAGGTGGAGGCGGTGAATGTTCTCAGTGGGGTCACCCTCTCCGACGTTGAGAGTTACTCTCCGCCTTACGCCCTCTCGATCAGCGATATTCAGGGTGGCGTGTCGACCTCTCCGTATGACGGCGATGCTGTGATAACGCACGGCGTCATCACGTCGAGTTACGTCCAGTACTTCACTGTGCAGGACGGAAGCGGTCCGTGGAACGGCATCTGGGTCCAGAGCACTGTAGCCCCGTCACTCGGAGATTCGGTGACCGTGCGGGGATTCATATCAGAAAGCCAGAACGCGACTGACACGGGCAACACGCTGATCATCAATGCGTCGATCGAGAGCACGTCCCCCGGTGCAACGGTCCCAGCTGTGCTTGTCCTCTCGACCGCCACGGTTCCATCCGAGGGTCACGAGGGCGTGCTGGTCAAGGTTCGGGATGCCGACTGTACAAACACGAACCTTGGCGACGGCCAGTGGGAATTAGACGACGGTAGTGGCCCCTGCCGCATCGATGATCTCGGGTACGCGTACGTTCCTACGTTTGGCACGACCTACGACGTCACTGGTCCGCTCAGGTACGCCGACGCGAGCTTCAAGATCGAACCGAGAGATGTCGGTGACATCGTCTGGGTAGGCGACTCGGCAGCGCCGATCGTCAACCTCGCGAGCGCATCCAGCGATACGACGATCGTAGTGACATTCTCCGAAGACGTCGATGAGACGACGGCTGGGACATCAGCCTTCTATACGATCCCCGGACTGACCGTGATAGGAGCGTCTAGAGACGTGACGCAGTACAACCGGGTCGTCCTAATCGTGACCGCCATGACGCCGCAAGAGTACACGCTCACGGTCACTGGCGTGGAAGATCTTTTCGGCAACACCACGAGCGGTGTTGGCTACTCGTTCGACTTTATCGACGTGAGTCCACCCGCGGGATACTACGACTCGGCCGAGGGGTTGGCCGGTGACGTTCTGAAGGCAGCTCTGCATGACATTATCGACAACCACATCGTGTACAGCTACAGCTACGCTTGGAACGCCTTCTGGACGACGGACGATAAGCCGAATGGCAAGGTCTGGGACATCTACTCTGACGTGCCGGGCGGAACTTCGCCGTACGAGTACACGTTCGGCATCGACCAGGGTGGCATCGGCGGCGTAGAGGGTACCGGTTACACGCGGGAGCACACATGGCCCAAGAGCTGGTTCGGCGGCGAGGTCTCACCGATGTACACTGACCTTTTCGCGCTCTATCCGTGCGACGCGCACGTCAACGGGAACAGAGGCGCTTACCCATACGGCGAGGTTGACGTTCCGGAGTGGACGTCGCTGAACGGCAGCAAACGCGGTCCGAGCACCTATTCCGGATACTCAGGCATAGTGTTCGAACCTATTGATGCTTACAAGGGCGACGTGGCTCGCAACTACTTCTACATGACGACGCGCTACTTCGGCGAGGACGCGAGCTGGCCCGGAAGCGGCATGACCGACGGGGCTGAGCTTCTGTCATGGGCCGTCGACATGCTCCTCGAGTGGCACAACGAAGACCCGGTCAGTTCGAAGGAGAGGGACAGAAACGCGGCGGTCTATGAGATACAGCAGAACAGGAACCCGTTCATAGATCGTCCCGAGTTTGCCGACCTTTTGTACATTACTACTACGGGCGTGGACGAGCCCGAGGTGGTTACACCCTTCGTGCTTTGCCAGAACCTGCCGAACCCTTTCAACCCAGTCACGACTATCCAGTTCGGGATTCCGGAGCCGGGCCACGTGATCTTGTTAGTGTACGATATATCAGGTCGCCAGGTAGCAGTACTGGCTGACGGCCACTATAAAGCCGGCGAGTTTGCGAAGACATGGGATGGGCGAGACAATACTGGCCGCGAGGTTGGTTCCGGCATCTACTTCGCTCGCCTTGTGGCCGGTGACTTTGCGGCTTCACGGAAGATGGTGCTGCTCCGGTGAGAACGCAGTTCACACCACTGCGAACGCTGTGCTCGGCAGTGCGTACAGAGTGCACGCTGCTGTGAACGCAGTTCGCACTACCCCCTTGCTGCTTGCCTCCCAGCCTGCCCTCTGCTGCAAAACGGCAGCCTCTCAGGGGGCTGTGGAAATGAAAAACGTCGCCTGCCCATACGCCTAGCTACCCCTGCGACGCTCGGAGAGATTCCGCATCCCCTCAAACGGTCTCCCTGCCCAGCTGCCAGCCGGCTCGCATCGGCAGCAGCGGAGGCAAGCTGGCGAGCAGGCTGTGATGGGGAGGGAAGAACTAACCCCAAACTGAGTGAGGACCATCCGCAGCTGGTGGTCTTCGCTGTTCCCAGAGGGAACGCAAGACGCGGCGATGTGCTCGGTGTTGACATAGGGTGTACCGGTGCGTATGCTGATTGTGGCTGACGGGGTGTAGTGTTGACCGAGATGAAAGGGTATTCCTGAGTTTGAGAAACACAAGCGAAAGGAATGCCAGTTTGTTCCTCAATTTCTTTCCAAGGCGGAACCAAAATGCCACGTAGAATGCAAGCGTTGCTGCTCGTCTTGTTTTGTCTCTTGCTGGCGGCGTCCGAAAGCTCACTTGCTACAACCAACTGCCAACAGTCCTTTACCTTCTTGGGCAAGAGTCCAGGCACAGGTGAGAGCGCGATAGGGAACCCTGTTTTTTGGGTCCTTGAGGATATAAGTGGAGAATGCGAAGCAACGCATCTGATCCAGATCGCGATCTCGGAACGTGGGCCGATCTGCGTCTCAAGTAACGTCAAGAAGTACAAGGACTGGGCATGGTTGAAAGAGGGAATCGGACATCTCCAAACGGAGGCTCCAATAGAGCTTGAGGATCATGATGGAACGTGGCGCTGTGCGGGGGTATCTTGGACGGTTAGAACCCAGCATAGCAGGGAATCGCGGGATGAGTTGAACGATGAATTCGCGCAACATGTCAATAGTGTGTACGAGCGAAACGAAGTGTACGAACGGAACAGGCTCTTCGGGCTCGCAGGCGTAGGGCAGCCAATGTTTGGTGGGATAACGCATAAACCCCCATACTCTTTCCCCAAACTCCTGTACGCCTACCCCGGCGGCCTCTATTTCAACTACGAGATCAGCAAGGCCTATTATTTTCCTGGTTCCGGATACCTCCTTGTGTTTACACATCAGCCGATGCTGGCAACGGGTAATGACACTATGCATGGATTCTTGTTGTTCAGGGAGCTAGCTGTAGATTCTCTGGGGCTAACGGAAGCTGATCGCGCGTCTCAAGCTCTGAGTGACTTCTTTTCGCTGCTGCATGATGGGCGCTACAGCGAAGCGGTCCGCTACTACGGCGGCATGTACTATATGTTGCGAGACTGGAATCCAACGGTTCCAGCCAACGATTATCCGACCCTGCTCATGAATGGCTGCAAGTACAATGGGCTGCTATGTCTCAAAATAAAGAGACTCGTATATTACGAGGAAGTGACACCGACTGTATTCACGTTTACGGTTCAGTTCATGAACGATGATGGAAGTCTGTTTGTTTCGCGAGGAGAGGCATGGAAGGAATCAGAGTTCACGTACACAGTTAGAAGAGTCGGCGATAGGTTCCTCGTTGACGGGTTGCCACCCTACCAGCAGTGAGCAGCTTACCCAGGAAAAGCCACCATTGCCATCGATTGGGGCCGCGAGACCGCGTGGGCAACAAGGGACGCTCGCTCGGAAACAGACTCAGCGCTGTCATGGCCGGGAAAAAGTAACGGCGAGCTGAGCAGGACCGTCTGTGATAGGCGGGCCTTGCTCTTTCCTGTGCTGCCGACGTTCAGCGGATTGACACGCAAGCGATTCACAGCTATGCTAACTGTGGCTGATTGAGTAGAGAGTATTATCATGCCGAAATAGCATAGTACCCACCCAGGATTTCCAGATTGTTGCCAAGAGTTCCGATGCAGGATAGTCCGAGGCCCGTGGCCAAGGAGTGTTCTCTGGAAAGGGAACAAGCCATAGCTAGGCGAGTGTTCGTTTTCTCCGCCAATCTTGTGAGGCTGCAATGTTTAGAGTTCTAAGAATGTTCTCCGTATTACTATTTTGCGCCGGGCTTTCCGGCTGCGGTTGCGATACCAGCATCTCTCCATCACACGTCGTGGTTCTGGGGAATGTCTACAGACACGGTGGGGGTGGTATTCAGGTCTGCCTTTCCCGTTTTGGTCGGCCACTTTCTGGCGCAGATGTGTCAGTCAACGGCCACCGCCTTCGTGAATTGCCCACAGAGGGAACATACCTTATCACTCAGACGTCTATGCCCATTGAACCGGGTGTTACCTACGAACTCACCGTGCGGCTCGGAGACAATTCTATCTCTGGCACGACCGTGTTGTGTGACAGCTTTCGCTGCGTTCGACCGGAGGAGTCCTCTCAGCACCTGCTGGGCGAACCTCTAGTAGCAACGTGGACAAGTAGCGGGAACTACAGCTATGTCCTGATGGTAGAGCAGCGGCATGCCGAGTTTGTGAGACGTACTTATGTTTCTTCAGTTCTTCAGGACACACTCTATACGGTCCCAGGTGAGGCGTTTGACAAATCGGGGTACTATTCTATTGGCGTCTTCTCTTTCGAGAACGGCGTATCGTATGAGTGCGACATTCTGGCATTTGAACGCAATAACCTGACTGGCGGTGCGCTTGGCTTTTTTGGCAGCTGGCGGCTGGCTGAAACCCGGGTTTGGGTGGGCGACTCTGGGTAGGGCGATGCATAGTGCCCTAGTACCTCTGGGCCTCGCCCGTCAATAGATAGAACGCGACTGCTGCTCTTGCCAGCAGCAACTAGCGGGAAGTCTGCCGGAGCGTGCCAGCAATGAGGGCGGCAGCGCTGGCTAGCAGGCTGCGATGGGGGAGCGAGGGCGAGCCGCGGGGGGCGTTTGCTTTTCTGTGCACGGAGCGCAAGACCCGGACTGAACGGCGGGGACGTTGACAGCTGTTGAAATGTGACCTACTCTGACGATGTCGGGTGCTGAGCGTTATCTGGAAAAGGGGGCGGTCCAAAGGCGGTTATGCGGGAATCATAGAAGCGGCAGTTCGGGAACTGCGAGAAGAAAAGGAGAATCCATGCAAGCACGTGGCCCACTGATGATTGAGCATCGACTGATCGAGCGGATGATTTCCGTCATTGAGCGCGTCCTTCCACAAATAGAATCGAACCAGAACGTTGATGTTTTGTTCGTGGACACGGCTGTGGACTTCAT